>Ga0209948_1000010_pt1 | contig 129814 bp, 127 predicted proteins | sample SalPonR2_C_D2_MG_FD_185709 | JGI IMG/M metagenome (GOLD analysis project Ga0209948, IMG submission 185709) | Salt pond soil microbial communities from South San Francisco under conditions of wetland restoration - Salt Pond MetaG R2_C_D2_MG... ... | reverse complement strand
AGGTTTTACATATGAGTAATAATGATTTGTATTCACTCGACATTAGTTCAGCTCCAAATCTAAAAAACCTACTTTTAACATCAAATAAATTGCAAAGTTTAGAGGTGATTTCAAATAAAAAGTTAGTAACATTACTGGTTTCTGATAATGAGCTGCAAACTATTAATCTCGTAGAAAATAATGATTTAACGCATCTTTATATCACCAGTAACTCACTGGATAGGTTAAACGTGAGTTTTAATCAAAACCTTATTGATTTAAAAGTAGATAGAAATCCAAATCTGTCATGTATTAAAGTTCTTGATGGACAAAATATTCCACAAATTTCTAAATCAGATCATCAAGAGCTAAATGCTGATTGCAATTAAAAACACCATAAAACTTTGAGATACAATCTATTTAATTTACGGGCTTACTATAAAATGCAATAGAACATTATTTCATTACGGTAGACATAAGTAAAAATTATTGGCACCTTATTTATTTCGGCATTTTTACTATTGGATATTCTAGATAATCAAAGAATAAAGAACTATTATAATCAAATTTTGAGATGAATATAACCGAACAACTAAACACCATTAATGACTACTATGCTCCAAAAATAATTGGTGAAGTAAATGATGTTTTTATAAAACTGGTGAAAATACAGGGCAATAAAGTTCCTTGGCATCATCATAAAAATGAAGATGAATTATTTCTTATTATTAAAGGAGCGCTTCTTTTTGAAATAGAAAATCAAGAACCGTTTACTATGAAAAAGGGAGACTTGTTTATTGTGAAAAAGGGAATCAATCATAAGGTAAGCTCTAAAAACGAATGCCATATAATGCTTATTGAAAATAAATCAACTTTGCATACAGGAGAGGTTGTTAATGAAATTACTAAGCCTATTAAAAATCAAATCTCGTATGATAATGATCTATAAAAAAAGGTGTTTAAGTGTACTATTGTTGTTGATTGTAGCATTCTCTTGTACACAACCTAAAGAAGCAGATAAAATTAGGATTCTGTTTATCGGAAATAGTTATACGTTCTACAACAGCACTCCGGAGTTATTAAAGAAAATAATACAAGAGAAATTTCCAGAACATGTAGTAGAAACTCAGTTGATAAGTGATGGTGGTATGACGCTTGCCGACCATTGGCAAACAGAGAGTACAATAGAAGCCATTAGAACGGGTGAATGGGACTATGTGGTACTCCAAGAGCAAAGCAAGCTGGGAATGGGCGTCATGATTGATAACGACATGTATTTTGGGTCAACAGATCAATTTTTTGAGCACTCAAGAAAGTTAAATGCTGAAATAACAAAAGCGGGTGCTAAGACCGTGTTCTTTATGACCTGGTCAAATAAAGATCAACCGAAAGAACAAGCCATATTGTCACATGCATATACGACCATAGCCAAAGAGCTTGAGGCAATAGTGGCGCCAGTTGGTTTGGTATGGGATAAGGTGCGAACGAATCCGAAGATTGACTTATATGCCGACGATGGTGGTCACCCATCAGCAATGGGTTCCTATTTAACCGCTGTTACACTTTACGCAACACTAATGTCTGAAAATCCTCTAGGTCTTCCAGGGACTATTTTTGGTAATCGGTTATCGAATATTGGTGAGCGTTCATTGGATAGGGAGCTGTTAATTGATCTATCAAATGAGGAAGCTCAATTGATTCAAGAAGCAAGTTGGGAAGTGGTGCAAGCCATGCAAAAATCAAGTGATTACCTTGATTTTGAACAGCCAGATCCAAGCTATACCATTCCTGAATTGACCAAAGGTGAAACCATTGAGCTAAAAAAGATTATCGGAAAGTGGTATGGGACCGGTACTTATGGATCAGACTATCTTGGCCAAATCATGGAGGTTAAAGATGTGGATGGCAAACCCGAAGTGAGCCTATCATTTTACTCACCTCATGTACGAGATCAAATGAGAGTAGATAATGCAATTATTAAAGGAGATCAATTGATTTTAACCCTTCATGACTCTTTAAGAACTAGAAACGCTAACCTACGTATGTCGCTAATGAGGAGCAATATGGAGGGGATACTAGAATCCTCCGGTAATGTTCAAATGTATAAGCAACTATATTTCTCTAAAGCATCTGTTCATAATGAACTAGACCTTTCAGCTGTAGCGTTGCTGATGGAATCCTTTCAATCCAACATTGTAAAAGAGGGCTATGCAATAGCTGCAGTAAAACACTATGAACAATACAGCAAACTGATTGGTGAAAGGTACAAGCCTGAAGAATTTTATCTGAATGCAGTTGGTTACAATTTTCTAAGGGATGAAAAAGTGAATGATGCTCTAAACTATTTTGAATTGGCCATGATTTATTATCCTCAGTCGGTCAATACATATGAAAATTATGCAGAGGCTTTGATTGTAGCAGGGCGAAAAGATGAAGCATTAGCAGTTTATACGAAAGCTTATGAACTCGCCAAAAAGAATGGCTATGAAAATTTCACCCATATGGAAGAGAATTTGAATAAATTGCAAAATAATATTTCCGTTGATATAGAAGGAGGAGCAGTTCCACCACCACCTCCTCCTCCGCAATAGTAATTATTTTTTCATACATTATTCTCCTCCTTGTAAAGTAGCAAAGGCGAAGCAAGTCTGTGATTCTTCTTTTCCAATTAAGAACTTCAAGTATTATGGCTTAAGGACACATAACAAAGAACTGAGATAGAAAACAAATAAATTCTTTCTTGATTTGAGACATAATTATTCTAAGCCCTTAGATTTAAAAAATAGAATCTTTGAGCTTTTTTCATGGTTTTTGTTCCTTGGTTATCTAGACAATACATAAACGTAAGTTTCATCGTATGGCCTACCTGATTTTGCAATGGCAAAGGACTGTTTGAGTAGTTTGTTGGCCACTGCGATCAATGCCAGTTTCTTGCTCTTACCTTTGTTCACGATTCGCTCATAAACCACTTTGCAATACATACAATGTGGATATTTTAGTTTCTGAAGATTTGATTAAATCTTTGGAACTTGATCCTGAATTTAAAATTAATTCGGTGGGAGTGGTTAAATTAAAGGGAAAAAAGAGCAGATAGCCTTATTTACGATTCCGGAATAATTATCTGGAATTGGATAGGCGTAAATTCAATAAGTAACAAAGTATTGACCCTATCGTCTAATTGCCAATCAATCAAAAATTAAAATGCAACAAAAACTCAAAAAATGACAATACTGGTAGTAGGGGCAAGTGGAGCAACAGGGCGACATTTGGTAGCGCAACTTCTTAAGCAAGGGCATACCGTTAGGGCAGTAGTACGCTCACAGGAAAGGTTACCGGAATCCATCAGAAATGAGGGTAATTTATTTATTATCGAAGCCAGTATCCTGGAACTCAGTGATACGGAAATGGTAGGACATGTTGCCGGTTGTGATGCCGTAGCCTCGTGCTTAGGTCATAACTTGACCTTTAAGGGAATGTATGGTAAACCCCGAAGATTGGTGACCGATTCCGCGCGCAGATTATGTGCCGCGATAAAGGCAAACAAACCCGAAAAACCAATAAAATATGTATTGATGAATACAACAGGGAATAGAAATCGTGATTTGGACGAACCCATTTCTTTCGCTGAAAGAGGCGTTATCGCATTATTACGCTTGTTGTTGCCCCCACACGTGGATAACGAAAAAGCAGCGGATTATTTACGGACTGAAATCGGCCAAAATAATCCTATCATAGAATGGACGGTAGTCCGACCCGATGGTCTGATCAATGAATCGGAGGTTACCGAATATGAAGTATATCCCTCCCCAACCAGAAGTGCAATTTTTAATGCAGGCAAGGTCAGCAGGATCAATGTTGGTCATTTTATGGCTGCTTTGATTGACAATGATGATTTATGGCAAAAATGGAAAGGGCAGATGCCTGTTATTTATAGTAAAATGACATCTTAGTATTCGGTTTTGGAAGTTTCGTTTAAAGCAACGGATAGATTTTGTAATAAAAGTTTGGCAATTACCTGCAAAAATTCGTAATAATATACAAACCCAGCTGAATTAAAGTGAATCATCCAGATCGAGTTAAAGTGGGTATGAAAGTATTCATGAATCGCACGTTTTATAGGACCATCAAAATCTGGTCTTTAATAAACTCCCTTTAGTTATTCTTTTTAAAAATCATCTACATTAGGGTATTTGTTCAGGACAGATGTTGAACTCCCTGTAAAATAATTCAAAAAAGCAGGACTCTTTTCAAAATCCACCTTTTATAAAGAGCTTTGTCACTTTTACCATAATCGTTTATCGTTACTCTTCTAAAAAAACTTCGTTCTTGAATGTAACATTTGTTAAAATTCCTTGTCTTTCATAAAACTGGACTTATAAAAAATTTGTCATCCAAATTTTTTGTTTAGCTATTTAAAAGTAACTGAGAAAATATAAGTTCAAAATTTAGAGAATCATATTATGATTAAAAACTATATCACTATAGCATGGCGAAATATTAAGGCTAATAGGGTTTTATTCTTGCTTAATATTTTAGGTTTAACTTCAGGATTATTTTGCTTTTTACTTATCTATTTATGGATATCAAGTGAAAATAGCATTAATAGGTATCATGAAAACATAGATCAACTCCATTCTATATATCTTGTATCACCCGATGGTACGGCATTGGGTTATGGCACTTCATCACTTCTGTATAAAGAGTTAAAGTCAAAAATTCCGGAGGTAGAGAAAATCACGGCTATGACCAACGATAGCAGAAATAGTACCTTCTCAAATGGGCACACGGTTTTAAAGCAAAATGGAAAGTTTGTAAGTGAAGACTATTTTGAAATGTTTTCATTTGAGATTTTAGAAGGAAATGCTACGAATGCGTTAACCGCTCCAAACCATATCGCTATTTCAAAAGAAATGGCCGAATTGTTCTTTGGAAACTCAAAAGGTGCCATTGGTAAAACACTCACCTACGAAAATTCAAAAGAGTTGGAAATAGCTATGGTCTATGAATTAAGCAGTGAAGATTCAACCGAGAAAAGTGATTATTATTTGCCCTTTGAGCCTCTTTTTGCTGAAAATGAGTGGATGCATGAATGGAAAAATCTTGGCACCTATACCTTTGTTCAATTGGCGGAAGGAACCAATGTTGCTCAGTTAGAACAAAAACTAAAACCATTCTTAAAAGACTATGAATTAGATTTAGAAATTCGATTTCAATCTTACGCAGACAGTTATCTGTTTGCAGACATTGAAAAAGGGGAAGGGAAAATTATATATGTAAGAATGTTTGGGATAATAGCTTTCCTGATCATGCTAATTGCAAGCATTAATTTTATGAATTTAGCTTCTGCCGGCTATATGAAAAGAGCTAAAGAAATTGGGACTAGAAAGGTTTTAGGGGCAAGCAAAAGCAGTTTAATTTTGCAATTCTTAGGAGAAGCCATGCTTCTTTCTTTTATAAGTCTATTTTTTGCCTTAATCTTTATTGCAATTGCGCTACCGGTGTTTAACGACATCACTGAAAAAAACATTGACCTGCTAAATCTACCTGTATCCACTTGGGCAATGGTTTTCTTAATTACACTTTTAACAGGATTTCTATCTGGAAGTTACCCTGCATTTTTGCTTTCTTCCTTTAGCTCTACTGATCTTTTTAAGAAAATAATTGAAACCAGCTCCAGCACCAAATGGATTAGAAAAGGTTTGGTCGTGTTTCAGTTTACCATTGCGGTTGTCTTTATAAGTAGTATGCTCATTATTTCAAAACAAATTGATTTTGTCCAAGATAGGAATATCGGTTTCGATAGAGGAAATTTATTGGCAATCACGCTTTCAAAAGACCTGCAAAATAATTTTGATGCCTTTAAAAGTGGTGCTTTACAGATTTCTGGAGTTCAGTCGGTTACAAAAACATCTCATATTCCGCTAGGAGACTATGGTACGTCACCGGAAGTTATCTGGAACAGTAAGAGCGCTGATGATCGGTCGTTATTTACAGGAATGGTGGCAAGTACAGACTTTGTTGGCACCTATGGCGTTGAATTGCTCATGGGAAGAGAACTTATTCATAATAACCCGGAGAACATTGAATATCTTATTAATGAGACGGCCATGAACATAATGAAGATGGAAAATCCGATAGGTCAACCCCTATCGTTTTGGGGAAATCCGGGAACCATTGTAGGTGTGGTTAAAGATTTTCACTTTGGATCTTTGAAAGAATCGATCTTCCCAATGATTATTAGAAGTGAAGGGTATTCAGAATTTAATATAGCCTTCGTTAAATATAGTAAGGGTAATGAAAAACAAACGTTAGCGGCTTTAGAAGCTCTTCATAGCAATTTAAATCCAGCTTTCCCTTTTGAGTATCGGTTTATAGATCAGGAATATGACAAACTATATAAAAGCGAATCTATGTTTTACAAGTTATCAACCTACTTCTCTGTTTTGGCCATACTAATTTCTTGCTTGGGCTTGTTTGGTCTGGTCCTATTTACAGCAGAACAAAAAACCAAAGAAATTGGTATTAGAAAAGTATTAGGAGCCTCTGTTTTTACGATTACCTCACTTATAACACGAGATTTTTTAAAATTGATTCTCGTTGGAGTCGCAATTGGAACCCCAATTTCTTCTTACTTCATGATCAAATGGCTTGAAGAGTATGAATATAGAATACATATGCCATGGTGGGTATATGGTCTAACTGCTGTATTAATAATAGGCATATCCCTGCTTACTGTCGGTTTCGAATCTTTAAAAGCTGCTACTGCAAAACCCTTGAAAAGTTTAAGAGATGAATAGCATCCTTATATTAAAAGAAAGATTATGAATAGTAAACTAGCATAAAATCCAACGTACGGCAGGTTATAAAAGCAATAATGTTTTGCTGTTTAAATAAATAGTTTCTACTTCTATTTGGTAGCTTGCGAGTTAAAAAGTTAAAATATCTTTCGCTACTGCTTTTATGCCAACCGTTAAAATCTTAATTTTCAATGGTCCTGTTAAACGAAGGTTTTTCAGGACTTGCTTTTTATAAATGAAAAGTAATCCAAATCTATTGCTCAGAGAATTGTTTTAATTTTATATTTATAAAATCAGAAAGTAAGTCATCTTACTTTAAGTTCATTTAAATTATAATCAACAAATTGGTCAAAAGTTAAGTTTTTAAATTTATAAATGATTGATATATAATTAATTATAATGAAAAGTTGCAATTCTGCCACCCCGACCGAGAAAATCCAATCATTAAAGGGTTGGATTTTTTTGGAATCATTGCCTTTTTGTGTTTAAGGAACCCATTTGATATCACTAATATCACATAAAGTGTTTACGTTTGGGCGACTATTTGGTACTAAAAAAACGCTTAACCTCTTCCTAATTTAAAGAATATTAAATAATAGTAAATTTAGATTTTGCTTAAATATTATAAACCCGACGGTTTTAGATTTTTAAAGTACAGAATAACAGTATTTTATATGATTTAATTAGTAACCGCATACGCTACCGTATACGGTGAGCTTCAAAAAAAAATCCGTTGATACCGAATGTAAACCATTCAATTTTAACGGATTAGTTGTAGCGAGAGGGGGGCACGATCCCCCGACCTCCGGGTTATGAATCCGACGCTCTAACCAACTGAGCTACCTCGCCATTTTCATTTTAAAAATATCCAACTATAAATTATAAGATTAATTTTCTTATAAGTGAGACTACCTGTGTTAAATGCAGAGAATCATTTTAAAACGGCTGCAAATATATAGTTTAATTTTATGTTCATCAACAATAGTGGGGTAAAAAATAATACTGATCTTTTATTTTTTTATCTTATATAAATATATATATTGGGCATTATTAAGAAGTAACCATGGACGATAAAATAAAATATGAAATTGAGTTTGTAATACAGTCTTCGCCCCAGATGCTGTATCAATATTTGGCCACACCTTCTGGTTTGTCAGAATGGTTTGCTGACAATGTGAATTCTAGAGGAGAGAAATTTATTTTTATATGGGACGGAGCAGAGGAGGAGGCAATCTTACTAAAACGTAAAACCGACGAATTTGTGCGCTTTTCTTGGGAAGAGAATGATGATGATTCCTATTTTGAAATGAAAATCATAGTTGATGAAATTACAAAAGATGTATCCTTGTTCATTACCGATTTTGCAGAGGAGGATGAAGTGGAGGAGTCAAAAATGTTATGGACCAATCAGGTTTCCGACCTAAAACAAGTATTGGGTTCCAAATAAATTATTAGGTATTTACAGTATCTTTGAGCCTTATTTTTATAAGGCTTTTTTTATGGTGAATTTTAACGGTACGTTACTCGAAACGGATGCATATTTTTTAAACAACTCCAATAGAGGACTCCGATATGGGGACTCTCTTTTCGAATCCATTCGTGTAGTTAATGGACGTATCTATTTCTTGGAGGAACACTATCTTAGGTTGATGTCTTCTATGCGCATTCTTAGAATGGAAATCCCTATGGAATTTACAATGGAATTTCTAGAGTCCGAAATTCTTAAGACACTGGCCGCTAATAAAGGTACTCATGCGTATCGCGTTCGTTTCACCGTATTTAGGAACGATGGAGGTCTATATTTACCTGAAACCAATCGTGTTTCCTATTGTATCGAATTTAAGGAATTGGACCATCCGTTTTACACTATTTCCGAGACTCCTTATGAAGTAGAATTGTTTAAGGATTTTTATGTAAATAAGGATATGTTATCCAACCTTAAGACCAATAATCGCATATTAAATGTCGTTGGAAGTGTTTTTGCCAAGGAGAATGATTTTCAAAATTGTTTGCTCATCAATGGAGATAAAATGGTTGTAGAAGCCCTGAACGGCAATGTATTTCTGGTGTCGGGAAAAACAATAAAAACACCCCCGTTGGAAGATGGATGTTTGAATGGCATTCTTAGAAAAAAAATAGTAGAGATTTTGAAAAAGTCTGACAGCTATGAGATTTTGGAGGCGTCCGTTTCTCCTTTTGAATTGCAAAAAGCCGATGAGCTATTTATAACGAACACCATTAAGGGAATCATCCCAATATCTAAATACCGTAAAAAGAAATTTGAAAATACGGTAAGTAAAGATTTAATAGGGAAATTGAATGCGGTAGCGCGTTTAACCGCTTAATTGAGATTAGGGTTTTCTGGCGCATTAGACCATATAAGATAGTCACCACCAAGCTCCATCATTTTCTCTTTCCAAAAAGCATCCGTGGATTTTTTTATAATTTGGCTTTCATATTGGTTGGCCACCACAATCCACGACTTCGAAGAAAGTTCTTCGTCCAGTTGTAAGGATGACCATCCAGAGTAACCCAAGAAGAAACGAATATCGTCTTCCGAGATGGATTTTTGATTGATTAGAGCAATTGTTTTCTCAAAATTCCCACCCCAATAGATGCCATCAGAAATCTCTATGCTGTCTTCAATCAAATGGGGTACTTTATGAATAAAGTAAAGATTGTCCTGTTCTACAGGTCCACCGTTATACACTTGAAAAGGAATCAAAATTTCATTCACTAGGTCGCTAATTTGGTATTCCAATGGCTTGTTTAAAATAAAGCCAACTGATCCCTCTTCATTATGCTCGGCAAGCAGCACCACGGATCGGTTAAAAGAAACATCTCCTGTAAGGGATGGCTCAGCGATAAGTAATTTTCCTTTTTGCGGTTCTATTTGAAGCATTATTAAATAGCCTATAAGTGTCTAAAATAAGACAATTCCTATTAAACTTCAAAAATTAATACACAAAAAAAAGCGCTTATTAGGCGCTTTTAATTCTAATATCTGTGTGAATTAGTTTACTGCTTTACCTAAATCGGCACCTGCTTTAAACTTAACAACGTTCTTAGCTGCAATTTGGATAGTTTTTCCAGTTGATGGGTTTCTACCTTCTCTTGCGTTTCTTCTTGATACGGACCAAGATCCGAAACCAACTAAAGAAACTCTGTCTCCTTTTTTCAAAGAACCTTCAACATTTCCTAAAAAAGACTCTAAAGACTTTTTGGCTGCTGCCTTTGTGATGCCAGCGTCTGCCGCCATTGCATCAATCAATTCTGTTTTGTTCATAGTGTGATTAAATTAAGTGTTGTTAAAAATAACTTTATATCGTTTAACAAATTTATATGGATTTACGACCAACACAAGGAAAACCGCTGTAAATCCCTTATTTTGTTGATAACTCGGGAGGTTTGTTGATAACGTAGGGCTTTTTTACGATTCCCGCAGCCCTTTCAAACAGGGGCTTCAACGAAAAAATGCGTTTTCGGGTAATTTAAGTCCGTTCAAAACCGCTGCCGTTGCCATTCTTCTTTTGCCCTGTAATTGAATTTCTAACAGTTTTATATATCCTCCATTCACCGCAACCCGTATTTCTTTCTTGTCAAAAACGAGTTTTCCAGATTTTAAATTATGTGTTTCTTTTTCAGCTTTAACCTTATAAATTTTTACAATAAGCTCGTCCTCGTTCAATACTAGGGAAGTCCATGCAGTGGGGTATGGGCTTAAACCTCTTATATGATTGTAAACACTTTCCAATGGTAGACCCCAGTCGATTCTACACATTTCCCGGTCTAACTTATGGGCTATTTTTAAATCAGTTGAATTTTCTTGTATGGTTGTACTTAGGTTTCCTTCTTCGATTCGTTTAACAGTTTTTAGTACGGTATCTGTCCCTAGTCGCATTAAGCGGTCATGTAGGGCTCCCGCATCTTCGTCAGGAGAAATAGCTATCTCATCTTGTAGGATAATAGCACCAGTATCAATTTTTTCATCAATAAAGAACGTTGTAACACCAGTCTTGGTTTCACCGTTCATTAGCACCCAATTGATGGGGGCGGCACCGCGATATTCTGGTAATAGGGAAGCATGTAAATTAAAAGTACCCAAGGCCGGAAGCTGCCAAACCACTTTAGGAAGCATTCTGAAGGCTACTACGATTTGCAGGTTAGCTTTAAGCTTTGTTAATGTTTCTATGAATTCCGGATCTTTAAGGTTGGTCGGTTGTAATACGGTTAGGTCGTTTGCCAATACATACCTTTTGACAGCCGATTGGTTTACTTTTCTTCCCCTTCCGGCCGGTCTGTCGGGAGCTGTAATTACACCGACAACAGCATAGCCTTTTTTGCAGAGCGCATCTAAAATTCCTACTGCAAAATCCGGGGTTCCCATAAATACGATTCGTAAGTCTGTCATAAGTGTTTGGATATATTGTACTTATTTTTGGTATCTAACTCTATTTTACGCTCTTCCAATAGCTCTTGCAAAGCTATCAAAACCATAGTGCTTTCCTCTCCTAATTCTTGTTCTAGTTTCCTGGAGGTAAGAGGATGTAATTTCAATAGCCCTAAAATTCGGGCTTTTATTGTATTTAGTTTCGTATCCGAATTCCCAGATTTTTTACAAACATCACAAAGTCCACAAGGGCTTGAATCTGTTTCGCCAAAGTAGGTGAGCAATTGTTGACTCCTACAAATTCTGTCATTATTGGTATAGGCAAGTATTTGCGCAACCTGCTCTTGTTTTAGTTTGTTTTGGTTTTTTACCGTTTTTGCAAATAGGTTTATGGTACTATCGTCTTCCCTAGGCACTAAAAAAGTAAGTTCTAAATCGCTATGGCTACCCTTGAAATCTATAATGTCTTCCAATGCTAGTTCTTCCAGCCCTTGTATAATGTTGTTTTCATCGGTATGTAGCTTTTTTGCGAGGAGCAAGGTGTTTATCTGTGTTTCAAACTCAAAAACACCTCCATATGTTCGTAACACGATTTTAACCAGATCAGCTACCCTTGGATTCCGTTCTATATAATCGAAGAGGGTATCTTTGGTTGCGGTGAAGTGGATAGTTACTTTTCTTGCGTAGGAGGTGGACAGCGCTAGTACAGAATTTCTGTCAAGTATCCTTAGCACATTATACGTTAGCAAGGAATTAAGGCTGTAGGTAGCGCAAAATTCATTAAAATTTAATCGGTAGGTCGTACCGGAACCCTCTCCGTATGCAACTTGCAGGTAATTGTTAAGTTTATTGTAAACGAGCTTTACAAATGGAATTTCGGGTAGAATATCCAGGAATTGCTTTTTTACCTGCGCTTGATCTGTTTTGTTCGTAATTAGAATTGCTTCTGCGGGTGCACCATCCCTGCCTGCTCTACCGGCTTCCTGATAGTAGTTTTCCAAACAGTCCGGTATTTGATAATGAATAACCAAAGCCACGTCAGGTTTGTCTATCCCCATTCCAAAGGCATTAGTTGCCACCATTATTTTAGTTTGGTTTTCTAACCATTGGCTTAATTTTTTCTTCTTTTCCTGTTCTGTTATTCCGCCATGATAATGTGTAGCGGTAATGCCGCAGCCCACGAGATAGGCAGAAACTTCTTCAGCCAGTCTTCTTGTTCTCACGTACACAATACCGCTGGTACTTATTTTGCTGCAATACGTTTTTAGCCAATATCTTTTATCCTCCTCCTTCCGTACTTTAAAAGCAATATTTTTTCTGGAGAATGAGTCCTTTTTGATTAGTGGTGCGATTAAATCTAGGCTATCAACGATGTCTTGGGCTACCATTGCTGTAGCAGTCGCCGTAAGTGCCATGAAAGGAACGCTAGGATGTAGTTCTCGCAAGATATAACATTTTAAATAGGCAGGTCTAAAGTCATGACCCCACTGAGAAATACAATGCGCTTCATCTATAACCAGTAAGTTAACGTTCATTTGCCGAATCCTATCCTGAATGAGCTCCTGTCCTAAGCGTTCTGGGGAAAGATATAGGAATTTATAACCACCATAAACACAGTTGTCCAACTTATTGTTAAGTTCTTCAAACCTCATGCTTCCTGTTAAGCCAATCGCTTTTATTCCTAATCTTTTAAGATTGGAAACTTGATTTTGAATTAATGCAATTAAGGGGGAGACTACGATACAAATTCCGTCTCTGGCCATCGCCGGTACTTGAAAACAAATAGATTTTCCTCCACCTGTAGGCAAGAGGGCCAAGACGTCCCTATCTTCTAAAGCAGCATTTATTATCTCTTCTTGCGAATCTTTAAAAGAAGCAAAGCCCCAATACTTTTCAAGAATATCATTGGGTGAAGTAGTCACATGATTAGTTTAGAAGGTTGTGTATAAACGAAATTCTCTCGGGTATTGTGCCAAAGGGAACTTCTTTCACATCATAGCCCAAAACCGTATATCGGTGTTTTAGGTGTTCATGGATTTCTGTTGCCTGTGTATAGGTTTCCAACCGCTCATTATCCTGTACATAAATTGCCTCCCATGGAGGAAGTAAAAATACAGTATCGTAGACGTGTTTTTCACACGCTTTTAGGAAGTCTTTCCCGTAGTCTTGGTCAAAATAATCCATGTAAGCTAGTACGTCGGGCATACCACGGTCATAAAAGACTAAACTTTCTTTCTTTTCCTTTGCAGCTTCATATTGCTTTCTTCTACCTTCTAAAAGCTGTTGATTAAACTGTTTTGAGTCGGTAACAAATGCAATAGGGTTTGTGAGTACCTTGTCTGGATGCTGTTCCGTTTTAGCGTCTAGAGTCATGCTACGGATAATTTCATGAAAACAATAAAAACCTGATGTTTCCAACGCTTTTATGATAGCTGTTTTTCCTGTTCCCGGTGCACCTGTTATTACGATTCGTTTAAAGTTCACTATGCTGTTTTAGTTCAACAAAAATAGGTAAACTTAGGATGCCAAAAAACCAGATGTTTCCACTTATCTTTGTAAAAAAAATGGAAGCAATGGCAGAAACTAGCCCAGAAGAGTTTTACAAGCGACTAAAAGAACAATTGGCAGGCACCACCGTTTGGCCATCAGATTACTTGTATAAATTCATTGTCGAATCAGACTCGGATAACATTAAGGAGATACATAATATTTTTGATCATACAGGTGCGGTAATTACATCTAAAAAATCAAAGAAAGGTAAGTATACCAGTGTTTCGGTTACGGTAAATCTAAAAAACCCTGATGAAGTCATAGAAAAATACAAGGAAGTGGGGGCATTGGAGGGCGTAATATCACTATAAAATAGTATATGACCTATAATTTTATTATTTTGCGTTCGTTATAAGAATACTTCTTCATACAGTTTTAAGTAAAAAATCCAAATTTGCAATTAGTAGAAAACCTCGAATACAACACAGAGCGTCCACATTTGATAATACCGGAATACGGTCGTCATTTCCAGAAAATGGTAGACCATGCGGTTTCGATAGAAGACCCTGTAGAAAGAAACAAAGTCGCCAACGCTATTATAAGCGTCATGGGAAATTTACAACCACATTTACGCGACGTACCGGATTTTCAACATAAGTTATGGGATCAGTTATTTATCATGTCCGATTTTAAATTGGATGTGAAATCTCCTTTTCCTATTACTTCCAAAGAAATCCTGCAAAAGCGCCCAGACCCTTTAGAATATCCGCAGAATTTTCCGAAATACCGGTTTTACGGCAATAATATTAAGCGCATGATAGATGTTGCAGTAGAATGGGAGAAAGGTGATAAACGCTCTGGATTGGAATATGCCATTGCCAATCACATGAAAAAGTGTTACCTAAATTGGAATAAAGATGTTGTAGATGATTCCACCATTTTCAAACATTTGTTTGAACTTAGTAATGGCCAAATAGATCTTGCCGCCAAAGGAGAAAGTCTTACGGATAGTGGTCAGTTTTTAAAGAATAGGGTCGCAAAAAATCCTAGAAGCAACAAGAGCAATCAAAGAAATAGTAATCGCGGTAAAAAACGCTATTAATCGTCTACAATAATTTAGATGGGAACATTCAAGATAGAAGGTGGGCACCCGCTATCAGGTGAAATTACACCTCAAGGGGCCAAAAACGAAGCGCTACAGATTTTATGTGCAGTTCTTTTGACTCAAGAAAAGGTTGCAATCACAAACATTCCAGACATTATTGATGTAAACAAACTTATATCGCTTTTAGAGGATTTAGGCGTAAAAATCCAAAAGAAGGGAAAAGGTTCCTACACCTTTAAAGCAGACGACATTAACCTAGATTATCTGCAAAGCGATCAGTTTAAACAGGACGGTAGAGGTTTAAGAGGCTCTATTATGTTGGTAGGTCCGTTGCTTGCCCGTTTTGGGAAGGGCTATATTCCAAAGCCTGGAGGCGATAAAATTGGACGAAGAAGATTGGACACCCATTTTGAAGGATTTATTAAACTTGGTGCTAAATTCCGGTATAATAAGGAGGAATATTTTTATGGGGTAGAGGCTAAAAAACTAAAGGGTTGTTACATGCTCTTGGATGAAGCTTCGGTAACTGGCACAGCGAATATCGTTATGGCGGCAGTACTAGCCGAAGGGCAAACTACCATATACAACGCAGCTTGCGAGCCTTACCTGCAACAATTGTGTAAAATGTTGAATAGGATGGGGGCTAAAATATCCGGTGTTGGTTCTAATCTTTTGGTCATTGATGGTGTCGAAACTTTGGGAGGTACAGAGCACCGTATGTTGCCAGACATGATCGAGATTGGTAGCTGGGTTGGCCTTGCTGCGATGACGAAAAGTGAATTGACCATTAAAAATGTAAGTTGGGACGATTTAGGTCAGATTCCTACGACCTTCAGAAAATTAGGAATTACCTTAGAACGTAAAGGAGACGATATTTATATTCCTACACACAAAAATGGGTATGAAATTCAAAATTATATTGATGGTTCTATTCTTACTATAGCTGATGCACCATGGCCAGGATTAACGCCTGACCTATTGAGCATTATTCTTGTAATTGCCACGCAGGCAAGGGGAGAGCTCGTTATTCATCAAAAAATGTTCGAAAGTCGCTTGTTTTTTGTGGACAAGCTCTTGGACATGGGCGCAAAGATTATTCTTTGTGATCCGCATAGGGCCGCAGTGATGGGGCACGACTTTAAATCTAGTTTAAAAGCTACCACTATGACATCTCCGGACATTAGAGCTGGAGTTTCCTTATTAATAGCTGCACTCTCCGCTAAGGGAACATCAACTATTCACAATATTGAACAAATAGACCGTGGATATGAGAACATTGATGAACGGCTTAGGGCTATTGGTGCTAAGATTACACGTGTATAACTGTTTTGTAAGCAGTTAGAGCAAAAACTAGTGTCCAAAAAAGTGTTCGCCACCAATTTTTTTTCACGAGTTTCTTCGTAATCTTAGGGCTTTCGCTTTCATTTGAGTTTTCAACACTATTGTGTAAGGGAACAAAAATAGAGAACGTTAGGACCCAAACAATTAGAATCAGTACTAGCTTAATAATCGTTACATAGGAGGTATCTACTACAGCGTCACCAATGCTAAACGCCAACTGCCCAAACATTAAGGGCAAAACGATAAAGGTGATTCTTTTGGTATAGGAACGGTGCCAGATACGTAAGTCTTTATGGCAATAATACGTGAGGCCTGGATAAATTGCTAGCTGAACAGCCCAAATGAGCACGAGCGTAGCAGTATCAAAAATAAGGTTTGCAGAGGGTGTCAATTGTTTTTGTTTATGGTGTTCTACTCGTGAATCTAAAGTGAAATTGTATTCAGGTGTAAATGTATGGGTTTCTTAGCTAATGGCTGACTTCTAAAAGTCCGTTTGTACATAGATTTGGTGGCGTTCTATACCTGTTCGTTTTAAATCAATCTTTAATTTTCCATGCCCAAAGTAACAATAGCGGATGTATGATTATCAATCGTACCCAACCGACCCAAAGTGGTGTACACAATCCGTTAGGAACACAAGCACCAATTTGTATAAAATAGACATGGGAAGGAATAAATAGTAACAGTAGTACCATAATACCGTACGCGGCAAAAGTCCTCCATTTTGGAATTAATAACAAAACTCCAAATGCTATTTCCAATACCCCCGATACTACATTTATAGCTTTTGGATAAGGTAGATAAGAAGGGATAAGTGGATAGTAAAATTCTGGATTTAGAAAATGATTGATACCTGCATAAAGCATGAAACCTACAAAAAGGTATCTGAATAGTCTCTTAGCCATATTGAAGTTTCTTTTTTGCCATTAACTTGAGTATGGGCATTTTACTTTTGATAGCCTATTTCGATTTTAAAGCTGTTCGTAATTCTTGAAAGACGCATATCAATTAGCTATAACTTCCACTGATACTCAACGTGGACTTTTTTAAGGATTAAAAAGAAGGGAATCCACCAAATAAAGTCGTTGGTAATGAGGGTATAGATAAATTCAAATGGTACTACATCTTGAAGATAGTTAAAAAGAAAACCAAGAGGACCAAATATTTTACCGAGAAAGCCAACTGCGACTATGGGCCAATGTCGCATTGGGTTATACGATGCCCACCAATATCCTATGCCGTAAACACCAATGACCATACCCATGCCTTGCCATACCATGGGATGATTTAAGGGATTCATTCCAACCAATTCAAAAAAGTGATTGTGAAATAGAACAACCCAAGCACCCCAAAGCAGATTATATACTGCTGCTAATTTAAGAGTAAGCTTCATGATTTTTCAATGAGGGTCCCATCCGGATACTTTGCAAACCTTCCTTTCTCTTTTTCGTGTACATTATCGGGGTAGCGCCATGGCCAACCACCAAATTGGGTTAGTCGGTATTCCGACAAAGCTACTTCTATTTCTTTCTCCGTATTCATCACAAAAGGGCCATATTTGACCACGGACTCATTTATGGGTTTACCTTGTAACAACAGGAGTTGTGCTTGGGAATTTCCGGCGGTGATTTTGATTTCTTTACCAGCATCTAAATGTATTCCATGATCGGGGACTATCGTTGTTCCATCAATCTGTATGGTATCTCCCTCATAAAAATACAACGTGCTGTTTACTTCTGATATTGATTTAGGCAGCGTGAAGACAGCTTTTGGGTTGATATGCACATTCAATATGCTTAACTGATTTTCAGGATTGATAGCCCAAGAATCAGGTGCCGAGTCCGGAGCTTTATATTCGCCAAATTTTCCTGCTATAATTTTAACGGTAGCATTATCTGTTTTGATTACCGGAATATCTTCGTGCCACAACATTTTAAAATGTGGTTCCACAAATTTTTTGGCTTTTGGTAGATTCAGCCATATTTGAAACAGCTCCAGCGGGTTTTCTTTTTCTGTGCTCAATAACGGAAACATTTCACAATGCTGCACACCCTTACCTGCGGTCATCCATTGTACATCTCCTTCTCCAAATCTTCCTGCAGCTCCTAAGGAGTCCGAATGGTCACAAAACCCTTTATTAACTATGGTAATAGTTTCAAAACCTCGATGTGGATGCGCTGGAAAACCAGGAATGGTTTGTCCGTGATACATGCGCCAGCCATCTTTAATGGTAAAATCATTCCCTAGATTTCTACCCTCTAAAGAGGCATCTGGTGACATATCTTCCTTGCCTTTGGGGTACCTGTCGAGATGGTACACACAAAATAAAAATGGGTCTTGTGTCTGCCACGGAAATCCTAGTCTAAAAATTTCTTTAATCATAAATAACTCAACTAATGGATCGCTGTATTTATCTCTACCCAATAACCATCCGGGTCTTGCACGTAGATTTGGCGCACACCATCCGTTCTTTGAGTAACGGAATTTTCCTTTCCCGGCCAATCGCTATAGGTAATATTATTCGTCTCCAAATGAGCTATTACACCGTCTAAGTCTTGCGTTGCCAAACACAGATGCATAGACTTGTTTTTTTCAAAAGGTGCAAATTCTTTCTGGATAAGATGTATTTGGGAACTTCCACTAACAATAAACCAGCGAAACCCCGGAGTTTTATCTGGATGCGGTGTTTCGACCAGTCTTAAGATATTACCGTAAAATTCAGCACTCTTATCAACATCATCTACCACAAGGGCAAAATGATCAATTTTAAAATCGAACGATTGTCCCTTAACGCCAAATGAAATAAAACATAGCAAACTCAGCAAACACAACTTCTTCATGTATCACTTTTTTTGTTTTTACAATTATTTGGTATCCAAGGCGTCAATCTGTTTTTGGACTTTATCCGCCTCTTCGTATTTTCCATCGCTGGCAGATCTATTGGTCTTGGATAAATCAAAAGCTTCTTTCATTAGCTTTTTATATTTTTCTTCTAGTTTTTCCTTTTCTGATTTCTTTTTAAATAATCCGAACATAGCAATTCCTATTTTTAATGTTAGTTTTTACCGATGGGTGGTGGACCTTCTATCATAGGCTCATAGACCTCATCTCCTTTACGTGTCTCAAATTCTTCTTTGACTTTCTGTACCATTTTTGGGTTCTCAAATAAATCGGCCATGGTCATTGCCATCGCTTTGGAGGCATAGACCATACCTTTATGACCAATGGACATTCCGCCACAGGCTACCACCGCCCATGAATGCCAAGGCGTATCTTTTGGTGCCACCGTAACTCCCAGGTTTATATTTGGAACATTCCAACTTACATCACCAACATCGGTAGATCCTCCTCCGGGACTTTTCTCTGTTTCTCTTAGAGGATAAATTTTGCTGTCCATTCCTACCTCGGGTTTGCCTGTCGCTTTTTGGATGGCCTTACCAAATACAGTTTCCTCTTCCGTATAAGAAATAGGGCCTAAAAGTTCTAAATTATGCTGCATAATTTCACCACCTGAACGGTTCACTAAGGTTTCATAAATTCCTGATACCAAGGAGATTTTATAATCGACATTGGCCATGATAGCTGCACCCTCCGCCATTTCCTTTACCCGTTCGTAGGTGGGCAACATAACTTTCCGCTTAGGATCGCGCACCCGTACCCACAATTTGGCATAGTCGGGTACTACATTTACTACTTGTCCGCCATCTTGTATGTGATAGTGAATTCTGGAGGTTGGTACAATATGTTCTCTATAGTAATTGATACCTGTAGTGTACAGTTCCAAGGCGTCCGAAGCACTTCGGCCGTTCCAAGGATCCATGGAGGCATGAGCGGTCTGGCCATGAAATTCAACTATAAAATCGATGAGGGAAAGTCCTGATTGCACATCTGCCTCTGTACTAGAAGAGGGATGCCAACTCACATTCACATCCACATCGTCCCATAGTCCAGCTTTTACCATCCAAACCTTGGCAAAGTATTTTTCTTCCGCAGGAGTTCCTAAAAATTTAACGGTGCCTTTGATTTTACCGGCATCCATGAGCTCTTTTATCGCTATGGCAGCACCTAGACTAGCAGCTCCGAAAAGATTATGTCCACATCCATGCCCTGCTGCTCCTTCGTTAAGGGGTTCTTTAACTGGTGACGCTTTTTGTGAAATACCCGGTAGGGCATCGAATTCGCCAAGAATACTTATAACCGGAGAACCGCTTCCATAGGTTGCGGTAAATGCTGTAGGAATATCGGCTACACCACGTGTAACGGTTAATCCATTTTTTTCTGCATAGTTTGCTAAAATTTCGGAGGAACCAGTTTCTTCAAATGCAGTTTCGGCAAGGGCCCAAATAGCGTCGCTAATTTTTATGAGTTCGGACTCGTGTTTTTCTACCGAAGCAATGATTGCCTTTTTGTTGGTGGTTAATTTTTGGCCAGAAATAAAAAGGCAAAAAACCATTAGTAAGGACGTTAATAGTGTTTTTTTCATGAGTGTTGTTTAAATTGGTTGGTGTTTTTTATCGGTTTTAAAGATAATCAAACTTGGGTTAACATGGTTTCCAAATCTTAGTTATGTTGGTCCCAAACCGGTCTTCCCGGTAGGGTATGTGTTTCTATTATCCGTGTGCTTTCACGTTTTGTTTTGGGAGCCTCTTTAAAAGCATACAAAGAATCACTGGCAAATTTTCTCATTTTTGATATGGAGACTATTGGGTTTGGATAATCTTTACCAGGTTCAAATCCTAGAAAGGCAAGCTCCATAGGCGGTATTTCCCATGGTTCATGTATATATTGTGAGGGTAGTTTGGCGAGCTCGGGAACCCATTTTTTGATGAACAAACCTTCTGGGTCATGTTCTTTGCTGTTCTTGATAGGATTGTATATACGAATTGTGTTTACTCCCGTTTCCCCAGATTGCATATTTAATTGCGGAAAATGAATACCAGGCTCAAAGTCCAGGAAATTCTGCGCCAGATGTTCCGTACAGTCTTGCCATGGTTGCCATAACAGGTGGGTAAAAAACGATGCGAGCATGGCACGGAGACGAAAATTCACGAAGCCCGTAGCGACTAAACATCGCATAGCTGCATCGATGAGGGGAATGCCAGTTTGGCCTTCTCGCCATGCCTTTTGCAAATCAGATCGGACTGGTTTTATCAATTCATGGTAGCCTTTATTTACGCTCCTAAATTCCATTTCACCTTCCATTTCAAACTTTTGAATAAAATGTGCCTGCCATCGCATGCGGGAGAGGAAAGAACTTAGGTTTCTCTTGTTTTGAACACTTTTTTTATGCCCTGCCGCGTATTGGCATACCTGTCTTGCGGATAAGCACCCCCATGCCAAATATGGCGATAGTCTGCTACTGTGTTTTCTTGAGGTGGCCGGTTTTGAATAGTTTGTGTTATATCCACCTATACGTTCATTTAAAAAAGAATTCAAATATTTAACCGCATAGGTTGTGCCTCCTCGTTGTATTTGAGAATTGGATTTTGACGCCAAGGAAACGGTTTCAAAATTACTAATTGAAAGGGATTCAATGTCAGCGATTGTGTAGAAGCGACCATCTTCCATCCTAGGTTTGTCAATATCGCTGTTTATAAAAGCTACCCAGTCATTTTTCCAGGCTTTCCTATTCTTTATACCCCTAAAAACACCATTTTGTATACTTTCCTCCCATAGTACACCATTGTTTTTACACCATTTTGAAACTTGTTGATCGCGCTGGTAGGTGATGTGCATTCCGGTTTCTTGGTAAGAGAATATATGACTAATTGGTTCTTTTCTGTGGAGGATATCAAAAACAGGTACAATTTCATTCGCAACTATGAGAAGTTGGGTGTCATAAGGACTTAGCTGTCTTTGGAGGTCTGCTAAGCTTTGTTTGATAAAATTAAAATGCTTTTCGCTGTAATGGGAATCGTTTGTCCACAATGGTTCAAATGAGTACAGCAACAGTATTTGCTCACCCGTATTAATAGCTTTTACCAAAGGTTCGTGGTCCAACAATCTTAAATCCCTTTTGAACCATACTACTACCATTAGGCCACAGCTTCCTTATATGTTTTTAGACAACGTTCTCGAGCCATTTTATGGTCTACCATTTTTTCAGGGTACGTTAGTTCCTGTAACTCCGGTACCCACTTATTTATGTATTCCTTTTTTTTGTCAAATTTATCGATTTGTGTCATTGGGTTGAAGATGCGAAAATAGGGTGCCGCATCCACGCCGCTACCAGCTGCCCATTGCCAATTACCAACATTGGCACTCATGTCATAATCCAATAACTTTTCTGCAAAATATGCTTCGCCCCAACGCCAGTCTATTAATAAATGTTTGCACAGAAAGCTGGCTACTAACATACGCACTCGATTATGCATAAAACCAGTGGTATTTAGTTCTCGCATACCGGCATCAACAAATGCATATCCTGTCATACCATTTTTCCATTTTTCAAATTCTTCTTCATTATTGCGCCATTCTATCCGGTCGTACTTTGCCCTAAAGGCTTTATCTTTCGTATGAGGGAAGTGCCAAAGAATCTGCGTAAAAAATTCACGCCAAATTAGTTCGCTCCAGAACACTTCATTTTCCTCTGCAATCGCTTTTTTCATCATTTTACGGACAGATACCGTACCAAAACGCAAGTGGGGACCAAGATGCGAAGTACCGTCTTCCTTTGCCGGAAAATTTCTGGTATCCTCATAGTTTTGAATCAGGGTAGGGGTTACCATATAGTCCGGAACCTTGATGAAAGCTGTTGAGAATCCCATGTCTGGGAGTGACAAGTTTGGAAGTCGTGTGTGCTCAATAAGATTATCCATATACTGGCTCGTATAATGGATAGTTAGATTGTCTGCATTAAAATTGGATTTCCATTTGTTCTTATAAGGCGTGTAGACCACATAAGGTTCCCCATCGTCCTTGACCACTTCGTCCTTTTCAAAAATAACTTGGTCTTTAAAAGTCTTAAAATCTACATTTTTATCTTTTAAAAACGCTTCTATTTTATTATCTCGCTCCCGTGCATAAGGTTCGTAGTCGTGATTGGTATATACCGCTTGGATTTCGTATTCTTTTGCTAAGTTTTCAATAATCGTTATCGGTTTTCCGTGAAACAAAGCAATAGAACTATTGTGCTCCGTTTGTAGCGTTTGTCTCATGTTTTCCAACGTTTCATGGATAAATGTGACGCGCGCATCGTCTTTAGGTAGCTTATCAAGGATTTCGGTATCAAAAATAAATATGGGAAGCACTGGATAATCGCTTTTTAAAGCTTCTAAAAACCCAATGTTATCATCCAACCTTAAATCCCTACGGAACCAAAATACGGCTACTTTTTTACTCATATTATGATATGTTCAAGGTAGACATTCCGCCGTCTACACCAATAATTTGTCCTGTCATCCAACTACTATCTTCCTTTAATAGGAATGCGGCAATGTTTGCGATGTCCTCTGATTTTCCTACGCGCTTAAGGGGATGCCGTTGCGACATCATTTCTACTTTTTTATCGTTGCTTAACAAACGGCCTGCTAGCGGTGTATTCACCAAAGAAGGAGCAACAACATTAACACGAATTTTAGGAGCATATTCAGCAGCCATGGATTTTGCGAAGCCTTCTATAGCTCCTTTTGCTGCGGCAACACTGGTATGAAAAGGCATTCCGGTACCAACGGCCACGGTACTAAAGAATACCATACTGGAACCTTCTGACATTTTTCCAATAATAGTCTTTACCACGCGCACCAAACTAAAAAAGTTCAGTTGCATATCCTGTTCGAAAGTATCCAAACTCATCATTTTAAATGGTTTAAGATTGATACTTCCAGGGCAATATACAAACCCATGAATGTCCTCTGGGAGCGCATTGGTATCTAAATCATCGGTAGTGGCATCAAACGGAATATGGGTTACGTTCAGCCCTTCTAAACCTTCTGTTGTTCTAGACGCTACAAAAATGTTATGGTCGTTGTGTAATAATTGTACTAAAGCCTGGCCAATACCGTGACTTCCTCCTATTAATAGTATGTTCTTACTCATATCTTAAAATGATTTAAAGTGAATTTCCTTTTCTGAACCGGGAATACTGCCAAAACGGTCTATCAGTTGTTTTTCTCTGTATTCAAATATTTGGCTCAATTGCTTTTTTACAATAATTGGATGTGCGAGTTGCCCAAAGATGCCAAATGGGATTTTATAATCAATAATATCTTCCATTTCAATGCCACCATCTACTTCATTAATGAAATGTTTGTGATGCCATAATGCATAAGGACCATAGCGCTGTTCGTCTACAAAATATTCTCCTTGCTTTACATGAGTGATTTCTGTCACCCATTTGGTGGTGTAGCCTGGAAGTGGAGAAACCTTATATTGAATAATCTGTCCAGGATACATGGGTCTGTCGGCGCCTGAAAGGATAGTAAACCCCATGTGTTTTGGAGTTATTTCCTGCAAATTCTTAGGGCTTGATAAAAAATCCCAGGCTTCTTGTCTTGAAATGGGAAACGATTGCTTTGCATGCAATTGGTATAATTTCATCCAATTATTTTTAACAAATATAAAAGCATTATTGTTTAGCGGAAAATTTAATTCGTTAAACAAAATAAAAATGATTCACATTTAAGTCCAATAGGCTGTTTTTTATCGGTGTTCTAGCGTTTTAGACTAAATAATCCGCTGCTCCACTGCTTATTTTGTAATTTGCATAGCATCTGAAATAAAATCATATGAGAGTTGCCTTCGTATTATATTTCTTATTTGTCATAGATATTACCTTCGCGCAAAGTACCGTCATAGAGCTTGGTGAATTACCAGAGGAGGTTTCCGAGACTTCGGGTCTTCTATTTTTTAATGATAAGATTATAACGCACAATGATTCTGGTGGTGAAGCGCAACTGTTTGAGATTGATACGGTATCCCTTGAAATAACAAGAACGGTTTCGATAAATGAAGCTGTAAATATTGATTGGGAGGCTATTAGTCAAGACGACGCGTATATTTATATCGGTGATTTTGGAAATAACCTAGGAACGCGTCAAGATTTGACCATATATCGAATTTTGAAATCGGATTATTTGGATGATGATACCGCAAATGCGGAAGCTATTTTCTTCTCTTATGAAGATCAGACCGATTTTACAGATTCTGGAAATAGCGACTGGGATGCAGAAGCTTTCTTCGTTTTGGATGATGCATTGGTTATCCTCACAAAGCAATGGAAAAGTTTGGGTACGGTTGCCTATACTATCCCTAAAGTCCCGGGAACATACATCGCCTCGGAAACTGGTTCCGTTGAAGATATTGGTTTGGTTACAGACGCAGACTATAACCCTACTAATCAAACATTACTTATTTTAGGATACTCCTCTTTTTTAGCTCCGTTTGCCCGAACCTATAAAACGACAGATCCCAGTATATTTTCGGATACATTCGATACGATACCAATTGATATTGGATTGGCTCAGGTAGAAGGTGTCACCAATGATGGTGCAGGAAATTATCTTATATCTTCCGAATTATTTACTAGGCAATCGCCGAATATAGTTTCATTATCGCGACTTTTTAAATTGAATTTTCTCACTGAGGAAGAAGAACCTGATCAGGAGGAGCCTAGTGGAGGAGAGGAACCGAACCCCAATCCGACACCTGACGAAAACAATGAAGAGGTATTGGTTTTTAATGAATTAAGTACAGGTACCATTAGATATACGATAAACTCTGAAAGCGCCATTAAAGGCACACGTATTTATGACGTAAACGGAAAAGCCGTTTGGGAGCAGTTTAATACGGAAATAGAAAAAAAAGGTGTGGTGATACAAACGATACCTACTTCCATTTATTACTTTGTTGTTTATTTTGATAATGCTGTACGTTCCAAAGCATTTGCCGTCTATTAATCACTTCCCATGGTGTAGGGATTTCGCTATATATATTTTAGCAAGTGTAGACTTGAGATATAAGCGTTTATTTATGAATTTGTTAACAAATGCGATATTGGTTTATATCTAGATTTGTGAACAATTAAAACAAAAACCATGAATAAAGTAATCTTATTTTTATTAGCTATTGTAGCTTCGTTTTCTCTTGAAGCTCAAATTAACACGCCTGCAGCGAGTCCAGCTTCAAAATTGATTCAGACCGTAGGATTAACTGAGGTCGTTATTGACTATTCCAGACCATCTATGAAAGGAAGAACCATATTTGGAGATTTAGTGCCTTATGATAAGCTGTGGCGAACAGCAGCCAATGCCTACACCACAGTAAGCTTTGACACCGACGTAACCATCGCTGGAACGGATGTAAAAGCCGGTACCTATTCTATTTTTACCAAGCCAGGAGTTAAAAACTGGGATGTATTCTTTTATACTGATACCGAAGGCAGTGGTGTTCCGCGCGATTGGGACGAGAACAAAGTTGTTGCTAAAACAACTGTTCCTGTATGGCCAATAGAAATGCCAGTCGAAACCTTTACGATTACTATTGACGATCTTACAAATACCGGGGCAAACCTTGGCATAATGTGGGAAAAGACATATGTTGCGATTCCTATTGGAGTTCCTACGGATGCAATGGTTACAGAAAGCATTGACCGTGCTCTTAACGGACCTGGGGCAGGGGATTACTATGCGGCTGCTACGTATTATGCCGCGGAAGGCAAAGATATAAACAAAGCAAAAGAATGGATGGATAAGGCCATGTCCATGACCGAAAACCCAGCCTTTTGGCAATTAAGACAGCAATCGTTGATTTTAGCAAAAGCCGGAGATAAGAAAGGAGCTATCGCAATTGCAAAGAAATCTTTGGAAGCTTCTAAGGCGGCAGGAAATGATGATTATGTTAAAATGAACATGGATTCTTTAAAGGAATGGGGAGCTATGTAATACATTGATAAGAAGTAATTAAATTGAGCGGAATCAAATAGCTACCTTCCATAGGATTGTGGTGTTTTGTTCCGCTCAACTTTTTAAGACGATATCCTTTTGTTTGGTGACATTGTTTTTACATTTTTTGAAAACGCGAAACAATTCCGATTTTAACTGTTCTGTAAATAAAACATAACACGCTGTAATGTATACAACTATTTATTCTTTGAAATTCTAGGATTATAACAGCTACAATAGTTTCTGTACGCCATCGCCAATATGCAGTTCATAAATTTCGGCGTCTATTCCTGTTTCTTTTTTATAAGTGGCGCGTATAATGTTACCTTGTTGTTCAACTAATTCTGTTTTGATAAGGTTGATTGTACATCCACCAAATCCTCCGCCCATCATCCTAGATCCCATAACACCTTTTAATTTTTGTCCAGTGCTTACCAGTAGGTCTATTTCCTTGGTGGTAATTTCATACTTGGTAGCCATGGCCCAATGCCCTTCTAGCAGAATTTCCCCACACTTATCGGCGTTACCGTTTTCCAAAGCTGTTATCATACGTAAAACACGATTGTTTTCTTCCAAGATATAGCTTGCTCTTAAATAGTCGGTGGGAGATACATGCGCTTTTGCCTTTTCTAAATCTGTACGGCTTACGTCCCGTAAAGAATATATTTTATTTTTCGATTTTTCGATTTGGGTTACAACGCGTTCACAGGAATCTCTTCTTTTGTTGTATTCTGAATCTACTGCTAAATTATGTGTAATCTTGCTGTTAATGAGTACCCAACTGTAGCCTTTTAGATTAATAGGAACGTACTTGTGCGTTGTATCCTTACAATCCAAAAACAAAGCATTCCCTTTTTTCCCAAAAACAACCGCATACTGATCCATTATTCCACAATTAAGTCCAATTTTATGCTCTGCTTGTTGGGCAATGGATGCGATTTTTTCTTTGGTAATCTTCAAATTACTAACTTCAGCCAAGGCATATATAAATCCGCAGCATAGGGCTGCGGAAGAAGACAAACCGGCACCAATAGGAATATCTCCCGCGAAAACACAATCAAAACCGCTTAAGGGGTGTTTTTCCGCTATAAGGAGTTCAAGTATCGCTTTAAAATAATTACCCCAAAACGAGCCGAATGGCCTGGGAGAACCATCTAGGTCAAAAACAATTTGTTCGGATTGGTTTAGGAACGTTTCAATGGTTATTTTATTAGTGTCATTTTTTTGTACCGCAAAGTAAATTCCTTTTTCTATGGCCGCTGGTAAAACATAGCCCATGTTGTAATCCGTATGTTCCCCAATCAGATTAACACGACCCGGTGCCTTCACAAGTGTAGGCTTGCTATTATACTTTTCTATGAAGAAATTTTCAACTTTTGATTTTATCATTTCAGAAGAGCACTTAATTGGTACTATAGGTCGATGCCTTAGATGCTACTTTGAAGACTTCAATGAAGCATAAAATCGAGAGGTAATACCATGAATGAATAATAAAACTCTGAAGCTTTACTTGATAAGATTACATTACTAAGAATTACCCTTTTACTGGTTAACAACTAATGGTTTTTTCAGCATACGGTCAAATGCTTCAAATATTAAGGCAAATACAATAACCATTCCTGCCCCTATAAAATTTAACCATAGATAACCCAACTTTTCATCACCTGAGGGATAAATATGAATTAAATTATAATATATAATACAGATAATAATTTGGGTAAGTACCGCCGCAAAGAACACTGCGTTGCCTTTTACAAACTTAAAAAAGAACGCTAGTAAAAATATACCCAGAACATTCCCGTAAAAGATACTTCCTATAATATTTACCAGTTGTATCAAATTGTCAAAAAGATTTGCCAAATTTGCAATGGCTATGGCCACAACCCCCCATGCAAACGTAAACCACTTCGATGCCTTAACGTAATGGGAATCGGTTTCTTCCTTAGTATGATTTCTTTTGTATAGGTCTAATGCAGTAATAGTTCCCAACGCATTAAGTTCTGAGGCCGTAGACGACATTGCCGCTGAAAGAATTACAGCCAGTAATAGACCAATGAGTCCCTTGGGAAGGTTATTTAAAATAAAGTGTATAAATACATAATCCTTGTCATTGGTTTCTATCGTATCGTCTGCCCGTTCTATCAAGGTCTTTGCTATAACTCGGTTGGTACTGTCCTTTCTGTTTATATTTATAATTTGGGATTTTGCCTCCTTAACAGCTGAATATTCTTTAATTTCCAAAGCAGCGGAGAAGTTGTTTTGTGCTATTCGCTTTTCGGCCTCCAGAGCTACTTGGCCTTCTTGCAATAACTTGTAATCTTCCGAAAACTCCGATTCCATTACGGTTTGGGTTGCAGCAGGATTAAAATTTAATGGGGAAGGATTATATTGATAAAATACAAAAACCATGACACCAACAAGAAGGATAAAAAACTGCATCGGTATTTTAAAAATACCATTGAAGACCAAGCCTAGTTGACTTTCTCGAACTGTTTTTCCTGATAAATACCGCTGTACTTGGCTTTGGTCTGTACCAAAATAGGCCAGAGCCAAAAATAATCCACCAGTAATTCCACTCCAAAATGTATATCTACTTTTTGTGTCTAGACTAAAGTCCAGAATCTCTAGTTTATTACTGGCTCCGGCAATTTTTAGTGCTTTTCCGAAGGTAATATCTGGTGGCAGATACCCTAGTATAAAAAAGAACGTAATGAACATCCCGGTCATGATGATGAACATTTGCTGCTTTTGGGTTACGCTTACTGCTTTGGTTCCGCCGGAAACCGTGTAAATAATCACTAAGGTTCCTATGATTACGTTTAAGGTTCTCAAATCCCAGCCCAATACTGCCGATAGAATTATCGAAGGGGCAAAGATAGTAATCCCTGCCGCCAGACCCCTCTGCATTAAAAATAGAATCGCGGCTAAAGATCTAGTTTTTAAATCGAACCTGCCTTCTAAAAACTCATAGGCGGTGTAAACCTTCATTTTATGGTATAGAGGAATGAATACCAAACAAATAATAATCATGGCCAAGGGTAGTCCAAAATAGAACTGAACAAAGCCCATTCCATCATGAAAAGCTTGCCCTGGGGTAGAAAGAAAGGTAATGGCACTTGCCTGTGTTGCCATTACGGAAAGTCCAATAGTCCACCATTGTGCCTCTTTCCCGCCTCGTACGTAGTCGTTTACGTTTTTACTTCCTTTTGTTTTCCAAACACCGTAGACAACGATGAAAAGTAAGGTGCTACAAAGAATGGTCCAGTCAAGTGCTCCCATATTACGTAAATGATGACATTATGTACGCAAAAATTAGCACGTAGATTAGATTTAATACCAGTACGATGGAATACTCTTTTTTCCAGCTCTTATTATAGTCCTCGTCTTCACTCATCCTTTTATTTTTTCTTTTTGGCCTAGTTGGTCTTTTCCTAGAGACAACATGTTTGAAAATAATTTATAAGCTCCTGGAACGCCAGCTGGTAATTCCCTGAAAAAACTGAGACCTGTGTAAATATAGTTTCCTTTTCCATAAGGTGCTACAAGTAAACTCCCCTTTTTTTCCGTTTCTCCCTCATCATTCATTCCTAAAATGGGCGTAAATTCAGATCCCCATTTGTCAGGAAAATATAGTCCACGCTCTTGGACCCAACCTTCAAAATCAGATGGGGCTATCTTATTTGGAAAATTAACTAAAGGATGTTCAGCAGCCAAAATGCGTACTTCGGAATTTTCATTGGTTACACGATCTCTTGAAATTTCCAAGTCGTAAGGTGCAATACTTTCAAATTGATTACCCCAACGGTTAGCGGTGTTGTACTGTACTATGACGTTCCCACCTTGTTTCACATAATTAAATATAAACCGCTGTTTGAACTTTAACTCTTCTAATACATTATAGGCTCTTATTCCCAATACTACCGCGTCATATTTATCTAAGGAACCCTCCGCTATTTCTAAAGGATCTACAAGATGAACGATATACCCCATTTGCTCCAAACTAGTTGGCATCTCATCTCCCGCACCCATAATATAGCCAATGTGCTCTCCTGCTTTTTTTATATCCAAGCGCACAGCTTTCGCTTCTGCCGGTAAAAGAATGGTTTGCATAGGAACGTGGTCGTAATCTATGGTAACCAACTCTTTGGAAATCATTTTACCATTTATACTAACTATTGGAGAAATATAGCTCTCATTTTCGGTGTCAGGCGGTGTCAGGGTGAAATACAGTGTTTGTTCATCCCCTTTTTTTGCAATTTCAAAGGATTTGTTGTCATTTGCCACATTCCATGCCTTGTCAAAACATAATTGAACGGTTCCGGAAAGATTATCTGTATGAGCTCTTATAGTTACGGGTATTTCCTTTGGTTTATCATCGGAGAAAATAATAACCTTATCATTAAAACTAGCGGTAGCCTCTGGTACTATTTCAAAAGGTTGATAAATTTCTCCTTTTTCCGGTTTCGCATATTTATAGATTACGGGCTTACTTATCGGAATTATAGTCCCATTGATATTCAATTTGAACAAGGCATTGAAAGCTCTTGGTGTTTCTGGCTTTCCTATCAAGCTCATATTGGCCACCTTGTAAGTTCCTAGACTTCCTTTCTCCATAAGCCAATAGGGACTTGTATACGAAGTCTCGGTTGGTATGGTAAACTGTATTTTTTGTTCTATACGCATATTGTCCGTTAAGGGTATGGCTGCCATGGCACTTGCTTCATTTGCTATCTGAACGGATTCCAATACAATATCGATGGGACTCCTGTTTACTGCCTCAATATTGATGGAAACATTTTCCCCTGGATTTGCATATGCCGATTGAGAAACTGCCTCTAAATGTAGTCCGGCAACAGCTGATATAATACTTTTTAATTCTTTAGTCTTCAGGTTTTTCCAGTGCTCGTTCTTAACTTTCTGTAGGAGGTCGTATGCTTGTACTAATTGTGGTAAATGTACATGGGGATTTTTAAAATTGAAATTAGCTTCAATGGGCTGTAAAAGTGCGGCAATTTCATCACCACCAGCTATGCGGTTCCAAGTTGTATTTATGCCCTCGAACAAGTCGGTGTCAATCTTTGGGAGGTCTCCTTTTAATAGCTCTATATATTCTGGTTGGCTGCCCCTAGAACTAAGCCTACCAAATCCTTGGCATAAATGTTGACTGCTGGCCAGCGCGGCAATCTCATTATTGGACATGCCTAAAATAGGGTAGTAGGTCCCCACATCCATTGTAATCAGGTTTGACTTATCGGCTTTTTCAAAAGCTTCTTCACTGCCATAAAACCACCATGAAGTATTGAAAAATAGTCGCCTAGGCTTCCAAATTTCTGTTGAAGTTAAACGATCCGGAAAAGCACGAGGGTCATTTGCAAGATCAAAGGCCTCTACACTCAACATAGCAGACGCAGTATGATGACCGTGCGTACTTCCTGGGCTTCTATGATCGAATCTATTGATAATCACATCGGGTTTAAATTGGCGTATGGTAGTTACCACATCACCCAGAATCGCTTCTTTGTTCCAGATTTTCAGGGTTTCCTTTGGATGTTTAGAATAGCCAAAATCATTGGCTCGGGTAAAAAACTGTTCGCCGCCATCCACTCTTCGAGCAGCCAGTAATTCTTGAGATCTCAATACTCCTAATAACTCGCGCAATTCCGGACCGATTAGATTTTGACCTCCGTCACCCCTTGTTAGGGACAAATAACCTGTTCTTGCATGAACGTTGTTCGACAAATAGGATATGAGACGTGTATTTTCATCATCAGGATGTGCGGCTATGTAGAGTGCCGTACCTAAAAAATTAAGTTTTTGCACCGCATGATAAATATCGGTAGGACTACTTTTTTTTGGTGTTTGAGCTTTAGAAATAGTGAACAAAAAAAGGCAACAGCCCAAAAAGACCCAAATATGGCGCATAATGTTGTTTTTAGTCTAGTTTCAAATATAGCAAGTTTAAAACTTGAGCTTAGGTTTTTACAACTTCTTTAACAAACTAACCTTCTCCAATCTTATCAATTTGATTTTCTTCTTTGTAAGTAGAAATGAGGATTACGCCTTTTTGCAAAACCATACTGTTAGGATAGGTTAGAATCTCGCCATTTGTTTTTCTTAAATGCAAGTGGAAGGCTCTTATATCCTCGATCACAAAGGTATCAAGCTCAGGTGCTTCCAAACTAAACAGTTCCTTGTCCAAAATTCGTATCGTATTTCCTATTTTAAAGGGGAAGGAAAAGAAAATAATAACGCCTGCCGTAATATTACTTAAAATAGACCATTGTGCAAAAAGGGCTACCCCTATAACGGCAAAAATTGAAGATAATAATACGCCTAAATCTTTGTAGTTCACACCCCATACGAGGGTAAAAGCGGCAAAAGCCGTTAAGGTAAGCGCAATAGATATGTACTTAACGATAAGATTTGTTCTTACCGGATTAAAGTCTCCCAGTTTTCCTACCTTTCTGGCAGCCGCACTAAAGGTGACTTTGAAAATAAGGATTAAAACCAAAATGATAATACTCGATAGCAGTTGACTTTGGTGGCTCGCGATAAACTCTCTCATAAATTACAATCCTAAACTATCTCGCAAATATAAATCCTTATTACCATTTTGTCTCCAATACGGTGTTTTTAAACGTTTTATTTTGGTCCCAGTAGAGGTTAAGGTTTCTGCATTGGCGCCATATCCACTTTTAGAGGAGTCTGTCCAGGTTTCAATTGAAAAAGGGAAGGCCTCCATGAAATTAATGGTCAAAGTTCTGTTCAATTCGGGATAGGTGAGCTCATAGCTTGTGATGCCTTCGTTGGTGTTTAGTTTGGCGTTGGCACTATAGGCTCGTAGCTCTTTATGCGATAATCTTATATACTCTAGGGAGGGAATCATTTTAAGTTCACCAAGAGGTAATGTGCTTGGGTCTATTCGAATCTTGTTCCAGATTTCGTCTTCTAAATGGTTTTTAGTTAAACTAATTTCCTCATCTGCCTCCGTCTCAAAATAAGAGTGGGATTTAATTTGAAACTGATCTCTATTATTTAATTGTGCATATACTTGACCGCACCATTCTTGGGATGAAAAGGCCAATTTAACGGCGTGCGTATTGTCGTATACGGGATAAAAACTACTGGTCATTATAGAGTAGGGGTAAATACCAGTGAGGTAATTTTTGGTTGCGTTTAACTTTAATACGGAAATATTATCCGGATTACTGCCATCCGCTTTCACTTGTTTTTCTTTTAAAAATGGCTCGGTCACAAAAATTTTCACGGCGGTTCCTTCCCTAATCTCTCCGTATCTTACTTGTTTTAACCTATAAGAAGTGATTTCTGCATTGCCCGCGTACCAGTATTCCTTAAATTCCCTGGAAAGGGCTTTTTTTGGGGCATCTGGTGTTGCCGAGGGTTCTATCGCTACTAGTTCCTCTTTCGTTACCGTCAACTTTTCTTTGCAAGAATTGAATAGGGTACTTCCGAAAGCCAAAAGGATTATTGAAACTTCAATTGTTAACCATTTTTTAAACATATTCTATTTTTTATTTGAAAGTTATGCCTTTGCAATTAAGGTAGTCTAAATGTTAATCTCTTTAGTCTAAAAAGTAGTCATTTACGTTAAATTGTTCTTACCGTTATATACCGTTGCATGAGAACTAATAACCATATAACTACTTAGATTCTTGGGAGTACTTCCCTTACCCACTTAAAATTATACAAAATCTATTGATCGGCAATAACCCTTAACGTTTCGTAAACCATTTGTGTTGGCAAGCCTACCACGTTTGTATAGGAGCCTCTTATTTCTTCTATTCCTACAAGGCCAAGCCATTCCTGTATTCCATAAGCGCCTGCTTTGTCAAACGGTTTGTATTTGGACACATAGTGTTCTATTTCTTCGGTATCCAATTCCTTGAATTTTACATGCGTGCTATTATTCTTTATAACCTGTGTTTTATCGGTCGTAAAGCATACCGATGTAATTACGTCATGCCAATTTCCTGAAAGACGTTGTAGCATTTCATGTGCCTCTTCATCCGATGCTGCCTTTGCCAAGGATTTCCCACTGTGCCAAACTACGGTATCCGATGTAATCACTATTTCATTGGGTTGTATGCATTTTTTAAAGGGTTTGGCTTTTAATTTTGACAAATAATCCGAAATCTCCGCACCTTTCAACGTGCTAGGGTAAACTTCCTCCACGGGTTTTAGTCGAATTTCAAAATCAAGTTCCATTTCTTCAAAGAACTTTTTTCTACGAGGGGAACCCGAAGCTAAAATAATAGTGTAAGCGCTTAATCTATTCTTTAGCATGCCCTAATCGTTTGCTGCGCTAAAGTGTTGCATCCAATCTTTGCGCACTTTCAATACTTGTTCTATTACATCACGTACACACCCGTTACCGCCCATGCGATGTGAAATATAGGTGCATACGGACTTTACTTCGGGTATGGCGTCTTGCGGACAGGTAGCCAAACCCACTACTTGCATGGGAGGGATATCTGGAATATCATCACCCATATATAATACATTTTTTAGGTTAATTTTATGCTTTTTGCTGTAGGCGTTTAAAGCTTCGATTTTTAAATGAGAATTCATGTAAATATCTGTAACTCCCAGTCCCATTAATCGCTTTCGGACCCCTTCATTGGTGCCACCTGTAATAATGCAGACATTATAGCCTTTGTTTATTGCTGTTTTAAGAGCATAACCGTCCTTAATATTCATAGTTCTCAGTAGTTCACCTTCCGAATTTACAAGAACGTTTCCGTCTGTAAAAACTCCGTCTACATCAAACACGAAAGTGGTGATGTCTTTTAATTTTTTTTTGTAACTCTTTTCCATATACTCAATTGCTTATTTAAACCAACTAGTAGTACGTTACGTTAGTTTTTTAGGTTGATGACATTCTTTTATATGATTGCTCAAAAGGGTATAAATTTCCCTGTGATTTTTATCTTTCAGTAGATTTAGATGGGCATGTAGTGTTTTTTGATCTCCCCTTTTGGCAGGGCCGGTTTGGGCATCAAACGGGTTCATGGTTGATACTTTTTCCGCAGTTTCTATTATTAATGGGTGTAACAACGAAAACTCAAGTCCGTTTTGCACACAAATATCTTGGCCAATAGTGTACATGTAATTAGTGAAATTATTTGCAAAAACTGCCGCGAGATGTAGTGCCTTTCTCTGCTTGGAATTTATACTCGTAACCGAAGTACTCAGGATGCTTCCTAAACGCCTTAGCAGCTCAAGATTATCTTTGTTATTAGCTTCAATACATATTGGAATATTTGAAAAATCTACTAGTTTGCCAGCGGTAAACGTTTGTATGGGATAAAATACGCCAATTTGTGCGTGATTTTTTAAATCGGATAATTCTATAGCTCCAGAGGTATGCACTAACAAACCGCTGAGTTTTAATTTGGCAGATACGTCGCAGATAGCATCATCGCTGATTGCCATGATATAAACATCCGCTGGTTGAAGTTCATCTGTATAGGTAGCTAAGTTGACCCTTCCTTTAAAATAGGCAAGACTAGAGGTTTTTCTTCCTACCACCTGTACAATCGAAACCTCCTTTTTTGTTGAAAACGCCTCGAATAAATTTTGGGCCACGTTCCCCGAACCTAGTATTGCAATAGAAATCATGTGTCAAAAATACAAAGAAATAAAGCATCCCTTTTATATAATAATTAACATAATTGTTTAACCTTTCTATAGTGTTTTACAATTCAAAAATCCTAAAAAGGGCTTATTTTTACCCTTTGAAAACAAGGTCCTTTCTTATGACAGAATTACTCAAGAAAATTTTCTTTTCTACCCGATTGATGGCTGTACTTTTTATAGCCTTTGCTACAGCCATGGCTGTTGGTACTTTTGTGGAAAGTATGTACAGTACCGAGACAGCTCGTATTTGGATTTACAACGCCACTTGGTTTGAGGTAATCATGGTATTTTTTGTAATTAATTTTATTGGCAACATTTCTAGATATCGCTTGTTACGACTAGAAAAATGGCCAGTTTTGGTATTACATTTATCTTGGATCTTAATTATAATTGGTGCCTTTGTAACACGGTACATCAGTTTTGAAGGAATGATGCCCATACGTGAAGGGGAGACCGAAAATGTTTTTTATTCGGATAAAACCTATTTCACGGCCCACATTGATGGTAAAATTGACGGAGAGCCAAGAAGGAAGATTTTAGAGGACGATTTAATCGTAACGGCAGAAGATATTAAATCCAATCTGCCTTGGAAAGAGGATTTTAACGGACAGGAGTTTACCATAGCGTATTCAGGTTTTATAGCAGGAGCGAAGGAGGGACTTATTCCTAATGAGAATGGCACTTCTTTCTTGAAGGTGGTTGAGGCTGGTGATGGACAGCGGCACGAACATTATTTAGAAAATGATAAAGTGACCAGTATACACGGAGTTCTATTTGCGTTGAACAAACCTACGAAGGGCGCCATTAACATTTCTACATTGGCTACAGGATATGAAATAGATTCTCCTTTTGATGGTACGTTTATGCGCATGGCAGACCAGTTACAGGGAAAATTGGTAAAGGATAGTATACAACCCTTAATGTTACGCTCCTTGTATAGCACCGCAAATATGCAGTTTGTGATACCGGATTCTGTGGTAACCGGAAAAAACGGAATTATAGAAATTCCCGAAGCTGAGAAAACAGAAGGAGATAGGGATGCCATGATTATGAGTGTCAGCTCAAAAGGAGAAACCAAAGAAATAAAAGTTTTAGGGGGTAAGGGGAGCACTAAATTTTCGGAGAAAGTTACCGTTGGCGGTTTGGATTTTGCACTACGCTACGGTTCTAAAGTACGTGAATTACCTTTTAGTATTCAGCTGAACGATTTCATTGCCGAAAAACACCCGGGCACAGAGAATGCGTATGCATCTTTTATGAGCAGGATTACCGTAAAGGATGATCGCACCTTTGATTATGATGTATATATGAACCACGTTTTAGATCATAAAGGTTATCGCTTTTTCCAATCTGGTTTTGATCCGGATGAAAAGGGTACGACCTTATCTGTAAATCATGATTTTTGGGGTACGTGGATTACCTACATCGGTTACTTTCTTTTGTATGTTGGCTTACTGGGTATTATGTTTTTTGGTAAGACCAGATTTAAAGATTTGGCAGCATCTTTGGATAAGGTAAAAAATAAGAAGAAAACAATAGCCGCGACGTTTCTTCTATTATTAGGTTTTGCATTACCTATGAATGCGCAAGAGCATTCTGAGGATGACGGTCATGACCATTCAAATACCAGTGCCAACGTTCCTGCACCAGGAAAAGAGCAGGTAGATTCTTTAATAAAAGCGACTATCGTTAGTAAGGATCATGCCGAGAAATTCGGAAAACTAGTTATACAAGATGACGGTGGCCGCATGAAGCCTATTAACACCTTTGCTTCTGAGTTACTTAGAAAGTTAAGTCTTAAGGATACCTATATGGGATTCAATGCCGACCAAGTTTTCCTTTCCATGATGATGAATCCGGCGCTATGGTATAATACGGAGTTCATTGCTTTGGATAAGAAGGCGCAGAACGATAGTATTCGTAAAATCGTAGGTATCCCACTTGGGAAAAAGTATGTTAAGGCCACGGACTTTTTTGACGATAAAGGGAATTATAAATTACAACCCTACCTTAGGGAGGCCACATCAACCAATAATCCCAATAAGTTTGAACAAGATTTTAAGGATGCCAATATCCGGTTGAGCTTATTAAATCAGGCTTTGGGACAACAGATTTTAAAAATATTCCCCTTATTGGACGATGAGAATAATAAATGGATTTCGGCCGTAGAGTATAGGGGTGGGCAATATCAGGTTTCCGATTCTTTGTATGCCAATTTTGTAAAAAATGCCATGCCCTATTATTTAATGACCCTGAGCACGGCGCAAAAATCTGGTGATTATGCCGAAGCTGACAAACTTTTGGCAGCTTTTAATCAAAACCAACATAATCATGGCAGCGAGGTCTTGCCCTCGGATACTAAGGTGGAGACCGAGGTAATCTATAATAAACTGGATATATTCAATAGATTATATAAATATTACCTGTTAGTAGGATTTTTAATGTTCGTGGTATTGATTTTTCAAATTTTTAAAGAACGGGAAATTTGGAAGGCAGGTATCTATTTTTTCAAAGGAGTGATTATATTATTTTTCCTTTGGCACACCACAGGGTTGGTGTTGCGCTGGTACATTTCGGGTCATGCTCCTTGGAGTGATGCATACGAAAGTATTTTATACGTTGCCTGGGCAACCATGGGCATGGGACTCGCTTTTGGAAGAAAAAGTGATATGACCATTGCAGCATCTGCCTTTGTAACTGCTATGTTATTGTGGATTGCCCACCAAAGTTGGGTAGATCCTTCTATAGCTAATTTAGTTCCTGTATTAGATAGTTATTGGCTCATGATTCACGTTTCTGTTATAGTAGGTAGTTACGGACCGCTTACCGTAGGTATGATTTTAGGAATTGTTTGTCTCATTTTAATGTTATTTACAACGTCTAAGAACAGGGATAAAATGGCATTGAACATTAAGGAGTTGACCATTATTAACGAGTTGGCGCTAACCGTTGGATTAATTATGCTAACCATAGGAAACTTTTTGGGAGGACAATGGGCAAACGAAAGTTGGGGTCGCTACTGGGGCTGGGACCCAAAAGAAACTTGGGCTTTGGTGTCCATTATGATTTATGCTTTTGTTATTCACACGCGATTAGTGCCGGGACTTCGCAGCAAATGGATGTTTAATTTCTTAAGTGTTATCGCTTTTGGTAGTATAATGATGACCTATTTTGGCGTAAATTTTTACTTAGTGGGCTTACATAGTTATGCTAGCGGCGCCCAAGTTATTACACCTACTTTTATTTATTATACAATTGCAGGTGTTGCCTTGCTTGGTGCTTTGAGTTATTGGAGACACAAGGTTTACTTTGCTAAATAAATAATATCGTTTTGTATATTTAGGGCATTAATGAACGATGGTATTATGAGTAAAAAAAGAAAAGGGTTAAATACGGTCTGCACCCACGTTGGAGAGTTAGAGGACAAACAACATAAAGGGGCTGTTTCGCCTTTATACATGAGTACTAGTTATGCTTTTGATGATGTAGCGATTAAACGGTATCCCAGATATTTTAATACACCAAACCAAGAAGGGCTATGTAAAAAAATTGCTGCCTTGGAACATGCGGAATCCGCTTTGATTTTTGGTAGTGGTATGGCAGCAGTAAGTACAGCATTGATGGCATTTTTGAAGGCAGGTGATCATGTTGTTTTGCAACAGACCTTATATGGTGGTACCTATAATCTCGTAACAGAGGAATTCTCCAAATATGGAATTGAATATTCCTTTACGCAAGGATGGGAGTCGAGCGATTTTGAAGAGAAAATTCAGGAAAATACGAAGGTCATTTACATTGAGACGCCATCTAATCCTTTGTTGACCATTACAGATATAGAAGCGGTTGCAACCATAGCCAAAAAGCACGGTATTATTTCTATGATCGATAATACCTTCGCAAGCCCGGTAAACCAAAACCCTATTGATTTTGGAATTGATGTGGTAATTCATAGTGCGACAAAATATATGGGTGGCCATTCGGATATTTGTGCAGGTGCTGTTGCTTCTAGCGAAGCTCATATGGAGCGAATATTTCATTTAGCAAAAAACTTTGGAGGAAGCCTAAGCGACTATACCGTATGGCTTTTGGAACGCAGTATTAAAACCATGGGTATTCGGGTAAGGGCACAAAATGAAAATGCATTGGCAATGGCTACCTATCTGTCTAAAAATGAGGATATAGATACAGTCTATTACCCGGGATTACCAACCCATAAAGACCATGAATTGGCAAAACGTCAAATGAAAGGTTTTGGAGGAATGCTTTCTTTTGAATTAAAGCCCTACGTGGATGCGGCTAAATTTCAAAAAGCACTCCAACTTATAAAATCTTCTATGAGTTTGGCTGGGGTAGAAAGTACTCTTTTATCGCCTACGCAAACCTCTCATGCGCTAATGAGTGCAGAGGTTCGAGCAGAGCAGGGGATAAGGGATGGACTCATTCGTTTTTCTATTGGAATAGAGGAAATAGACGATTTAATAGAAGATATAGAGCAGGCGATCAAAAGTGTTAAGCTATCATCTGCCATTGCCTAGGCAATATATTTTTATTGAATTGTATTCATTTTCCTTAAAAAATATAGAAGTACCATGGTCAAATTAGATATACTTGTTTTCGGGGCCCACCCAGATGATGCCGAACTAGGCGCAGGTGGAACCATTGCTAAAGAGGTTGCGAAAGGAAAAAAGGTGGGAATTATTGATTTAACAAGGGGCGAACTTGGAACTCGTGGTTCTGCAGAAATACGGGATGTAGAGGCGGCGGCGGCGGCAAAGATACTGAAGGTTACTGTTAGGGAAAATTTAGGTTTTAGGGATGGTTTTTTCGTAAATGATGAAAAACATCAACTCGAAATTATAAAGATGATTCGTAAATATCGTCCAGAAATTGTTTTGTGCAATGCTATTAATGACCGTCATATAGACCATGCAAAGGGAAGCAAGTTAGTTAGCGATGCCTCTTTTTTAAGTGGGCTTATGAAAATAGAGACCTTGTTGGATGCAAAGCACCAAGAGCCATGGAGACCAAAACTAGTCTATCATTACATTCAGTGGAAAAACATAACACCAGATTTTGTAGTTGACATAACAGGGTTCATAGATAAAAAGGTGGATGCTATTTTAGCCTATGGTTCTCAATTTCATGACCCCAATAGTAAAGAACCTGAAACTCCCATAAGTAGTAAAACATTTATAGAAAGTGTGAATTATAGGGCACGAGATATGGGAAGGTTGGTTGGAAAAGAGTATGCTGAAGGCTTTACTGTAGAACGATTAATAGCTATTGACAGTTTGGAAAACTTAATTTAAGCACTTTTTTTATACTCTTTTTTTACTTTAGGGACAGTAAAGAAAAAACTAGAACCTCTATTTATAGCACTATCTGCCCAAATGGTTCCCTTGTTCTTTTCTACCATTTCTTTGCACAGCGATAATCCTAGACCAGTTCCTTTTTCGTCATTGGTTCCGTAGGTGGTATGTGTAGAATCCTTTTTAAAAATCTTACCCAACGTTTCTTCATCCATCCCAATGCCCGTATCGCGAATATGTATCTCCCAGAACTGTAATTTTTGGACGGCTGTAATGGTGATAGTACCTTTTTCAGGCGTAAACTTAAGAGCGTTGCTCAATAGGTTCCTTATTACAATATCAATTTGGTTGCTGTCAGAATATGCTATGGTATTGCGCTCTATCCTATTTATAAACGTAATGGATTTATTTAAGGCGATTTCAGATAGTAAGCTTATGTTTTCCGCTACAATATGTTCTAAAGAGGTGATACCAGGCGTTGTAACGGAACCGTTCATTTGGGTTTGCCCCCAAGATAATAAATTGTTAAGTGTGAAGGCGATATTATCAATATCTGTTTTTAATTTTGGAACAAAACCAAGAAACTCCTCCGTGCTCATTTCCCCCTCTTTAAAAAGTTTAATTAAACCCTGAAAAGCGCCAATAGGTCCTCTTAAATCATGGCCGATAATAGAAAAGAGTTTATTCTTGGTTTGATTTACTTCTTTCAAATGAATCTCACTTTTTTCCAAATCTTCCTGTTTGGACAGTAATTCTTTGTTCAGTTTCTTTTGAACCTTTTCATTTCTTTTGACCAAAAAGGTAATACATAGGAATATGATTAGTATGATTAAGGATGCATAAATATAGCTTTTTTGTTTTGCTAATGCTTTTTGGTTATTAATGATAAGCTGTTCTTTTTGTTGGTCATATTCAAACTTTGTTTTTAAAAGGGTTAAGCCTTTTTGATTTTCACTCCTGGACAAGGTGTCCGAAAGTTGCTGATAAAGCTCATGAAAATATAAGGACTTCTTATAGTCTCCTTTGTTCTTGTTTATCGCATATAGTATTCTAGCACAATCCTTTGTGCCAGACATGTATTCTAATTTGGTAGATAACTCGAAAGCTCTATTTGCAAATACTTGGGATAAACTATCGTTTTTTGCACCCAAACTTGCTTCTGCCATGCCGTTTAGTAACGCAATTTCGGACCTTTTATCATCAAGGTTTTTATGTATAAGCTCACTCTGCTTATACCAGTACATTGCCCAATTGTATTTCTGTTGTTTCAAATATACCTTACCTTTTATTTCATAGGCATACGCCAACCAATCCATTTTTTTTTCTTTCTCAAATACGCTTATACTGCTGTTAATGTTGAACATGGCTAAATCTAACTCGTTCATATCTGCATAAGCTGAGGCCATATTGCTCAATGTTTCAGCCATGTAGATTGGGTTTCCTATTAGATTGTTGATTTTTTTTACCTTCTTATAAAATCTCATTGCTTGTTCGTAATCTTTTTGGGAGACATAGAGGTCCGCAATATTTTCATTTAGGATAGATTGTATATTTAGTTCGTTTAGTGTAACTGCCAATTCTATACCTTCAAGATAAAGTTTTAGCGCCATGGCGTAGTCTCCTTTGTAAGCGTACTCTCCACCTAGATCGTTTATTGCTCTAACCTTTATTAATGGTTCATTTATCTCATCTGCAAGCTTACAAGCGTTTCTGTAATTGATAATGCCCTGATCGTGTTGACCGCTATCTGAATAATAATCACCTAGATATGAGTATGCTTTCGATTGTCCAATAGTGTAGTTGGACTTTTTACTTAATTCCAAGGCTTGGGTAGCTAAAAGGTAAAGACTGTCTGAATTATAAAAACGCTGCTCGTCTGCTAAATCTAGCAAAGTCTTCACGTAAAGTGTGTCTGTTGTATTAAAACTGTTTTGTGATTTTAGTTTACTTATTTTTAAAACAATAGAATCGTTGGCAGCCGTTTGGGCAATGCTACTCGTTGCACAAAAAAATAATATTAAAACAAAAAGTTCCCTAGCTTTGGCTGGGACTTTTTGTGAGCTGGAATAAGTGACCTTCTTAAACATTATCTTTTATGGCTAACGAAACCTAAAACTAGTTGATGTTTAAGTGGTTAACTAAATTTTGTTGTGAAATACGTATTTATGTGTGTTTTAGCAGACAAAATTGATATTTAATCGATAATTTTTAGCTTTAGCATAAAAATATTAGGTGTTTAGATTATTTATTTTGGCGGATAATCCATTAAAGAATTGCTAAGTAACCGTAGTCAAAACAAAATTTACTGAAAAAATACTCCCTTTCCCTAGTTCACTCTCAACAGTGATAAAACCATTATTTTTTTCAATCAGTTCTTTGCACAGACTAAGACCTAAACCGCTTCCAAGTTCATTGTTAGTTCCTGTGGTCGTAAAATGTACTTTTTTGTCAAATATTTTCGTTTTTATGTCTATCGGAATACCAGTACCGTTATCGCTTACCTTTATGGTTACATAGTTTTCATTACTTATTGTATCAATAAGAATACTTCCGTTTTCAGGTGAAAACTTTATCGCATTGCTAATAATATTTCTAAAGATTAAGGTAAAATGATTTGGGTCCATATTAAGCTCTAAAGTATCGGAAATTGCTATTTTTATGGCAATATGTTTTTTATCCAAGGGCTCTGTGAAGAAATCAATTATTTCCAATAAGTGTGCTTTAACAAAAATAGTCTCTTGTTTCGATGCGCTTCCTTTCATTTGGGTAAGACCCCAGTTTAAAATGTTATCCAAGGTAAAGTGAAGGTCATCTACATCCTTTTTTAGTTTTGGGCCAAGTGTATAAAACTGTTTTATTTCTTTATTTTTTTCTAACACTGTCTCCAGTAAGTTTTTAAGTGAAATTATAGGTTCCTTTAAATTAGTGCCAACAATAGAAAACAACTTATCTTGATTGGCATTTATTAAATTAAGTTCTTCCTGTTTTTTTGAAAGTACGGTGGTTTGTATTGCTAGCTCCTCGTTAAGACGTTTTTTATTAGCAGTAGCTCTAATGACCAAAATCGAAATAAGTATCAAGGAAATAAGACTCATTATAATCCAAGTAATATACTGATTTATATCCCTTTTTTCTTTTTTGTTAAGTTCTGCTAAAACCATTTTATCCTTTGCATAGGATAACTTGGCATTCATCATTGATATGTTACTTCTTTGCTGCTCTTTAGAAAGTGAATCGCTATATTTTTGGGCTAGTTCCAAGAAGTATAGGGCTTTTGAGGTAGACTCCTTATCCCGGTTGATAGCATATAACGCTCGGTAGCTTTTTTCTAAACCCGATTTAAGGTTAAAAGATTTATAGAGATTTAAGCTCTTTAAGAATGAGGCTTCAGCTTTTTTAACATTGTTTAGGTTATTATGGGATATGCCAGTATAATAATTAAGGTCTGCTTCTCCCTTTTTATCGTTTACCTCGTCATAAATTTCATTGGCCTTATTGAAAAATGAAAGAGCTTCGTTATACCGCTCTGTACGATTATATACGTCGCCCTTCGTTATGTATGCGAATGCAAGTATTTTTATAGCTTGTATCTCTTGGAGCATTGCTATGGATTCGTTCAAATAACGTAGAGCTTGGTTAGGGTTATTTGTTTTATTGTTGAGATAACCCAAATTAACCAAAACAGCTGCCTTATTTATGTTAGTGGTGCTTTTGTTAAATTTCGACTGGGCCAGTTTATAATATTTTAAGGCTTCATCATAATCTGTAAGTAACGAAAATAGGGTGCCCAAGTTAGTACTCATTTTTATTGTCAGTTCAGAATTACCTATCTTTTCTGCAAGTTCTAGACCATTAAGAAAATTTTCAAAGGCATCCGGGTATTCGGCTTTTATAAAATGCGCTTGGGCAATCCCGTTGTATGATTCAACTGCAATATATTTGAATTCATTTGACAAAGCTTCCCTGAGCGTCTGTTTGTAATAAAAGATTGCTTTATCCGCGTTTCCGGTAAATAATTCGAAGTAACCAAAGTTTAAAAGCGATTCGGACTTACCCTTTTGGTAATGGATAAGACGACTTAAATCCAAGGTCTCAGCAGCAAGGGATTTAACCGTATCGGTTTTCGAAAATTTTAGTGCATTGCCCAGGTCAATTAAAAGATCGATATATTGGATACTTTTTTTGGTGAAATTCTTAGCACTGCTTAGTTCCGTAATTTTTTCTTTGATTTCATCAGGATTCTTTTGGGAAAATCCTTGTAGACTTCCACATAAAATGACGATAATGATGGTAACTATGCTTTTTGACATGTAATCAAATTAAAAACGATTTTATGTAGTTTATACTTGTAGAACGTTAGCTGGTGATCTAAGTAAAGGTTCTTTTGGAAATCGAATATAAAATGTACTTCCCATACCTGGCGAACTCGTTACCCAAATCTCGCCATTATTTTTATGTGCCATTTCTCGGCATAACATCAGTCCTAACCCAGTCCCGCGTTCATTGTTAGTTCCAAACGTTGTAAACGATTCCGAAGAATCAAAAATCTTGTTTATTACATCCTCCGACATTCCAATACCATTATCCTTTACAAGGACAACAATACTATCTTTTTCTTCTTTTGATGTTAACCAAATACTTCCATTGTTTGGAGTAAATTTAAGTGCGTTGCTTATCAGGTTTCGAAATATTATTTTAAAGTGATTGGCATCAGCAAAAAGTGTAACCTCATTTAAAAGTTCATTATGTATTAGTATTGATTTTTTGTCTAGGATATCTCTAAAAAGAAGTTCAATTGTTAACAATTCATCCTTAACGCTAATTTGAACTGGATATAACGGTTCTCCATACATTTGAGTTTTACCCCAATTCAATAGGTTTTCTAGCGTAAAGTAAATGTGGTCTACATCTTTTTTTAATTTGGGGCCAAATCTATAGAAATGTTGAACACCGGATTCGTCTTCAAGTGCTAGCCCCAGTAGTTGTTTTAATGAAACGATAGGACCTCTCAAATCATGACCAACAATAGAAAAGAGTTTATCTTGATTGGCATTAATTTTATTGAGTTTGTTTTGTTTTTCGAATAAGTTTTGCCTCTGCAGTGCTAGTTTTTTATTAAGTTTTCTTTCTGTGTTATTAACACGAAAAACTAAAATGGCCATCACGATAGTAAAGGCAAGGCCTAAACCTGCCCATTGTGTATATTTTTTCTGTTCTGCAACTTCTAGATCAGTCTGTTTTTGTAGTGTTGCTTTTTCCATCTCAAACTCAGTTTTTGCCTTCCACATAGAAATATCCCTAAGACTTTTTTCGTTATTTACGGAGTCGGAATAGCTTTGCGCTTGCTCAAGAAAGTATAATGCTTTTTCCTCTGATTTTAGTTTTTTATTCAATTCATAAAGAGCCATAGACGTCTTGGCTATTCCTGCTTTATAATTAATGGATTCATAGAGATCCAGGCTCAAATTTAAATACTCATGGGCTTTAGTGATGTTGTTTAGCGCTAAATAGATAGTACCTAATCCAGAAAAGGAAAATGCCTTGTTCATAGGGTCTTTAGAAGACTTATCGACTATGTTTGCCTTTTCCAGGAAAAATAGTGCATCAGTATAGCGGTTGGTATGAAAATATGCTGCTCCATAAGTCAAATATACCTTGGCAAGCATTTCGGTATTGTTGGCTTTTTCTAACATGGGTAAACTCTGGTCTAACATTTCCAAAGCTTTAGTAAAGTTGTTCTTGTATAAATGTAAATAACCAAGATTAGCCAAAATGGCCGACTTGGTCGGGTTTTGTTCTTCTGTGTCAAAACCATCTAAGGCTAAAGTGTAAAATTCTAGAGCTTCATCATAGTCTTCTAAGTAGGTGAAGAGGGCACCCATGTTGGAATTTAGTTTTCTAATTAATTCTTTATTATTTGTTTTCTTAGCCAATAATAAGGATTGATAGGTATGCTTGTACGCCTCTGGGTCATTACGAGTTTTAAAATATGCTTGGCCCAGAACATTATAAATGTTGGCTCCTAATTCTGGATATTTTTGGACCTCCAGCCTTTGCAGTATTTGTTTGTTATAGTCTAAAGATTTTTCGACATCCCCGTTTATGAGCTCATAGACAGCTAAATTTGAAAGGGCTTCGTACTTACCCCTTTCGAAACTAATACCTTCGCTTAATTCCAATGCTTCTGTTGCCAGGACAGCTATTGTATCCGTATTTATGTGCTTATATTTGGCACTTAACTTATTTAAAAGCTTTATGTACGAGGTATCCTTTGGAGTGAACCCCTTTGTTTTCTTCTTAGTGTTTATTTCTTTTCGGTAGTAGCTAATACTGTCCTTTTGGGGATATGCCACTGTGGATACCAGGACTAAAATCCAAAGAGATACTGTTTTATTTACTATCATGGGTAGGTAAGAAATAGACGCAATACATTTGGAACCGAATTGTACGATTATTCCTCTAAATTAGTTAATTTTTTTTTAGATAATGCTAATGCATTCAATTTGTAAACGTTTAGTAATCTTTGAATGATTTTGTCAATTACCGTGAATGATAGATTTATGTCGCACCATGTTTTTTAATAGTAAATACGCACTAGGGATTGATACACAAAATAGAGGTAATATCTATAAAAGTGTGGCTTTTCCTTAAAATTATCTACAATAAAATAATATCTAATTTGTTCTTTTTATTTTGAAAAGAATCTAAAAAAAATTACCTTCGCACTCGCTTACAAATGGTGGTTGTAGCTCAGCTGGTTAGAGCATCGGTTTGTGGTACCGAGGGTCGCCGGTTCGAACCCGGTCTTCCACCCTAAACAAGCTCATTAATCCTAAGTTTTTACTTAGGATTTTTTGTTTTTACGAGTCTAAACTAAAGAATAAAAAATGCCTATCTATATTAAGATAGGCATTTTAAGTTAAGACGTTTATCGTTAATCTATTGGTTTGTCTACTGCCAGAGTTTTGTCGCGGTTAGCTATCTCCCAAGCAGTGTAGAAAATAAGCCTACTTCTATTTTCTAATAAATCATAGTTTATTTTGTCCGGGGTATCGCCTGGTCTGTGGTAATCATCATGTGTGCCGTTAAAATAAAATATAATCGGAATATTGTTTTTTGCAAAATTATAATGGTCGCTACGATAGTAAAATCTATTAGGGTCGTTTTCGTCATTGTAGGTATAATCAAATTCAATATTGGTATATGTAGAATTGACTTTTTCAGACAGTTCATGCAGTTCTGTACTTAACTTATCGGATCCTATTAGATAAAGATAGTTTCTGTTCCCCTCCCTTTTTGGGTCAATCCTGCCGATCATATCAATATTAAGGTTTGCAACGGTTTTAGAAAGCGGAAAAACAGGATCTACATCTGTATAATACAAGGATCCCAGTAAACCTTTTTCCTCTCCTGTCACATGTAGGAATACTATAGAACGTTTAGGTCCGTTTCCTGCATCTGAAGCAGCTTTAAATGCTTCGGCGATTTCTAATAGCGCTACGGTACCAGAACCATCATCGTCAGCTCCATTATTTATCTGACCGTCATTTGTAATCCCAATATGATCTAAGTGGGAGGAGATAACAATATACTCATCCGGATTTTCAGTTCCTTTGATGAACGCTACAACATTCTCGGAATCTATTGCTTTGGAATTACCTTGGATATCAGAGGACACAGCTATATCCAACACCCTTGGTGTATTGTCTTTTAGGATATTTGGTAGGATAACTTCTGCCATTGTATCACCTATACTTGCACTAAAGCCTGTTTTATTCAAACCTTTTACGCTCATTCTACCAGAGGAGCTATTCTTTGCTCTATTATAATACGCTAGTACCCTCGGGAATAGGGTGGGAGCGTATAACAGCACACCCTTTGCACCCTTTTCCATGGCGAATTCCATTCGGCTCATAGGGTCTTTGCCCCATTTAGATGGTTCTACGGTACCTGTTAGCATATATGTACCGTCACTATTCATAGGTTCTCCTTCTTTAATCAACACCAATTTATTAGTTACATCTATAGTTGCAAAATCCGAATAATCTCCGTCTTCTATTCCATAAGAAGCATATACGATTTCGTTAAAATTTGCTCCGGCCTCATTGAAACTTACAAAATCTTCACCTAAGGCAAAAGGTGTTTCATTTATTACTAGTGAACCAGTAGGCATTTGAGCAACTTCCAAAGGTACTTTTTGAAAGTAATTACCATCTTTTTGGGCAGCGGGGATATTCAATTTCTCATATTCGGCCTTTAAATAGGCAACGGCTTTTTTCTGACCAGATTCCCCGGTCTCCCTACCCTCAAATTCATCTGAAGCATAGATAAATAGGTGCTCTTTTAGTTCAGCCTCTGTTATTGTTTCTCCATAAACCTTTTGGTTTACAGATTGGTTCACCTCTGAAATAATAGTTTTTTGAGAAGAATTACATGCGATTAAAAGTCCTAATAGGGTAATAGATAGTGTTTTTTTCATTTTAAGTAATCAATAAAATTTTTCAAAAATAAACAAAAGAAATAGAGGGATTCCCTTCCCAATAAATAAACTATCTAAAGTCTATCATTTGAACATGCGATGAGTCTGGTTGCTTTGGTTTGCAGCAATGCAATAAAAGGTATATGTAACTACCAAAATATTTAAAGTAGTAGGTGTTTAAAGAGAAGTAAACATATGAAGTCATAGGGAATTTTATTATTTTTAGAAGGCAAACATTATATTGTATCTAGTTATGATAAGAGATTTAGCCGATGTACATGAGTTGGTATCCGAATTATTTAAATGGCCAAGCACGGAGGCCGAATGGGAGCCTTATCGCTTATCCGAAGATCAGGTATTACACTTTCATGAGTTTGGATATGTGTCTGGCATAAAACTTTTAGATGACAAAGTTATAGATCAATTACGTGATGAACTTGATCAACTTGTAGATCCTGAACATCCAGGAAATTCATTGTTTTATGAGTTTCATAGTAATGAATCCGGTAATTCAGATGCTATTTTATTTCACTCTTTGGGGCATTGGAGAATTACGGAAGGTTTTCATGACGTACTATGGAACCCTGCATTTGTAATGGCCGCACATCAATTATTGGAAAACAAATCCGTTCGTTTTTGGCACGATCAGTTATTCTATAAACCCGCGGAACATGGTGGAGTCGTGGCATGGCATCAAGATTATTCGTACTGGACACGTACGATAGCAATGCAACATTTAACATGTTGGACCGGCTTAGATGATGCCACGGAAGAAAATGGATGTTTACAATATATTCCTAAAAGTCATAAATGGGGACTACTGGAAGCTCCCGAAATTGCAGGAGATATGGATGGCCTGTTACACTATTTAACCGATGAACAGAAAAAAGAATTTAAACCGGTCCCAATTGAGCTAAAAAAAGGATATGCTTCTTTTCATCATCCTTTGTTGGTACATGGTTCTTATGAAAATAAATCCCAAAGACCTCGACGTGCCTTTGTATTAAATGCCTTCGCAGATGGTACCGTTAGTAATACCAACGATGCACTGTTGAAAGGAGTGCCGCCAGTAAATAAGGGCGATAAAATGCAGGGAAAGTTTTTTCCGTTACTGTATTCTTAACAACAAAGGAATTTCTAAAATTGGATAAGGAAAATGCCTGAGAGCTTATTTTTGCTTAGTAGTAGTTAGGGTATATCCACCTCCACTTATATTTGAAACATTTAAGGGATGTATTGTCAGGTGGTATGGGCACATGATTTTATAACCTAATGTACCTTTATGGTGCTACTTGCAGTTAAAACTATTCCATAGCTTTTGCGATAGCTGCTTCTACCAGAGGTTCCATGACTTTATAACCTTCTATGGTTGGGTGTACTTCATCCTCGGCATATTTTTTGGGCAGACCATTGCGGTCATCTACCATAGCACTAAAATAGTCCAGATAGACATGACCTTGTTTTTCTGCATATGCTTTTAATTCCGCGTTTAACTGTATAATCTTTTGGGACGGTTGTAAGCCCGGCTTCCAAGGATAGTCAAAAACTGGTAGTGTAGAGGAGAGTACTACCTTGATGCCACTGGTGTGCGCTAACTCTGCCATACTCTTTAAATTATCTACAATCATTTTTATAGTAGATGGACCGGTGTTCCCGGCAATATCATTGGTCCCTGCCAAAATAACGACGACTTTAGGACGTAAATCAATAACATCTTGACGGAAGCGGATGAGCATTTGTGGGGTGGTCTGGCCACTGATACCTCTGTTTATATAAGGTTTATCCTTAAAAAAGTCAGGTCTTGTATTTAACCAGCCAATTGTAATGGAATTACCCATAAAAACCACTCGGTTCGGTTCTAATGCTGTTGTACTTACCTGTGCATTGGCCGCTTGAAAGTGGTTTAAATTTGCCCAATCTTGTGATTGTTCTTGGGCTACTATTTTATGTAGACCAAATAAAGTTGTTAGTACGCTCATTATCACTATTAATTTCTGTCTTCCCATAATAAATGCTAGTTGCCATCCAGCGCTCTGCGCTCGTCTGAAGTTAAATCTAAACTGTTAATTATTTTATTTTCAGTTGGTTTTTGTACGAATAGATAGGCCAGTAAGCATACTGCTATGACCAATGGTAAGGCATTTCCTGTTGCATGATACACAAATAAGGCTATAAATGCAGGAGCCTCTAATAGCGCGTATTTTACAATGCAAGCGGTCTGATATGTTTTCAATTTTGTCTGTAAAGCATCCGATTTTTGTACTTTGGATAGCATTTTCTTAAAAAATACCTGACTTCCAAAATATCCAAGTAAGGCGACAATGGGAACGATATATAGTAGCGTACTATTGGTATTTATATCCGCATTAAAACTGCTATTTTGTACATAAGCCAAAACAGAACATATGGTAAGTCCAATAAAAAGGGATATGTGGATTAATTTTAGTGTTTGTATAAAACGCTGTACGTTCATTGAAAGAATTTATGTCTACTAAGATAGTTCTTTAATTTTTTTAGCTCAATTCATATTTTCAATTTGACAAGCATTTACCTTTTATCATTAGAATTTATACATTTGTGGCTATCATGGGCAAAACTACAATAGTACTTATTTTATTTTTTTTGATTACAAATGCTTACGGACAATTGGAGCAAGATAAAGCCCTTCATTTTTTGGGTGGTAATTTATATGGTATGGTAGGTGCAGGGGTAGCTTCACAGATTTCTAAAGGTAATAGGGCTTGGACCTTTGCTGGTTCCGTAGGAGGTAGTTTGCTTATAGGCATAGCAAAGGAAGCTATAGATCAGAATCAATATAATGGTTGGGATAATGCCGATTTGTTAGCTACCGTTCTTGGTGGTGCCTCCGTTGGGTTAACGATTGATGTCTTTAAACAAAAGAAAAAAAGAAAGCGTGATGAGCTTTATAAACAAGCTATTGACCATGTTCATCTCATCACGCCTTCCAAAACGTATATCATAAAAAATCAGGAGCCTTTGAGTTTACTGGGTATTTCTAACCGAGTACGTTTGAGCATTCCTTAGTTTTTAGTATTTCGCACTTTTACCATTTGCCAGACTGTTTGAAATAAACTCGCGAATATCATCGTTAGAATTTTTTAAATCCTCTCTTCGTAAGTACATCATATGCCCGGAGCGGTATCCCTTAAAAGTAAAACGATCTTTCATTCTTCCACTTGGATCTACTTGCCACATCGTATATTTTGCATTAAAATAGGTGGTTGCACCGTCATAGTAGCCCGATTGTATTAAGACTTTTAGGTAGGGATTTTGTGCCATTGCTTGCCTTAAATCGTCCCTAGTTGTATCGTTTTCATTGTTCCATGGACGTACAGGGCCGAACATATTATACTTGATGTCTGTTTTGAAATTAAGCTCTTCTTGTAGATAATAATTGATGGCCGGGGTAAAGCTGTGCAGCCATGAGGTTAGCTCCGCACTATAATCCGGTCGCATTCCGAGGTTTTGCCTATCAATACCTAAGTATCTTGAATCTAATCTACCCACATTGTAGTCCCCTTTGCCCTTTAGTAGGTTCTTCCAAAAATAGGAAGTTGGTATAACCAAATTCATATCCAAAATATCTTTTTCTGGTATACCTGAGTAGTAGGCCATTTTTTTAGCAACATTTGTCCTTTCTTCATCCGAAATAAATCCGCCTTTTGCAATTGCAGGAATGAGGGTGTTGATAGTGTAATCTTCGGATTCAGGTAATATTTCCAGTAAATCCTTTTGTTGTAAAGCGGCCGGAAGGGCTTTGTGATGCCAAGCAGCAGCGGTATAATAGGGTAGGTTTATTGCTTGTGAAACAGGACCGTCCTCACGAATCACTTTATAATCTGCAGGAGAAACCATAATCACCCCGTTTAGATACATCCATTGTTGGTCCTGTAATGCCTTTGCAAGTCCCATTACCCTTGTGCCGCCATAACTTTCGCCAACTATATATTTAGGAGAACGCCATCGATTATTTCGGGTAACGAAAGTATTCAACCATTCTGCCAAATATTTTATATCTGCATTAATACCAAAAAATTTAGATCGATCTACTTCCTTGCCAGATTCCGGAATGGTACGGGAATAACCAGTGTTTGCAGGATTTACATATACAATATCGGTGACATCCAATACGGAAAAAGGATTTTCTTGAACACCATACGGTTGTATAGGATAACCTTCCTCATCAATCTTTAATACTCTGGGGCCTGTATAGGCCAAATGCATCCAAACGGAGCCGGATCCTGGGCCGCCATTAAAGGAAATTAACAACGGTCGTGATGCGCGGTCCTTCACATTATTTCGGGTATAGTACGTGTAATGTAAAGCGGCCGTAGGTTCACCATGTTCATCCCAAACGGGTTGTGTTCCGGTTTTTGCAGTATAGTTGATAGCGGCACCGTTTATAGTAACGCTATGTTGTGTGGTTACAACAGTATCTATTGGTAATTTCCTACTTTGAGATATACCACTGACCACTGCAAGAAATGTAAGTAATAAGGTGTAATTTGTTTTCATGGATTTGTTAAATTAGTCAGCTTTAAAAATACGGAAATATCAATATAGTGTTGCCTAAAATATTGTTCTTTTTTAAAACCTAAGTATTCTTATCTTTAGAACATCTCATATACCCATATAAAAATGAAAATTGTAACAAGAAGAAGTTTTACAAAAACCTTAGGAAAAGGCTTAGTGACAGCAGGTTTGGTTGGTCCCATATATTCTTCGTTAGCCTCTGAGAGGCCTTATGCTAAAAAATTGGGGATAGCGCTTGTAGGCCTAGGAAGTTATAGTACGTACCAGCTAGCGCCAGCCTTGCAGGAAACTGTACATTGCTATCTGTCTGCCGTGGTTACCGGAACTAAGGAAAAGGAAAAGATTTGGAAAGATAAATATGGTTTGGCGAACGATTGTATCTACGATTATGAGAACTTTGATACAATCGTTAATAACGCTAAGGTGGATATTGTATATGTAGTATTACCCAATAGCATGCACGCCGAATTTTGTATACGGGCCGCAAAAGCTGGAAAGCACGTGATCTGCGAAAAACCAATGGCTATAACCGTAGAGGAGTGCGATGCAATCATTACGGCCTGCGAGCAGAATAACGTAAAATTAAGTGTGGGGTATCGAATGCAGTCAGATCCATATACAAATGAAGTGAAACAATATGTTCGAGAAAAAACATTTGGTGAAGTGAATTTTGTCTCATCCGATGCTGCTTATATTTCTAATGGAAACCCAGACCAATGGCGCTTAAATAAGTCCTTATCCGGAGGAGGAGCTTTGATGAATATGGGCGTATACTCCATACAAACATCCATTTACGGTACAGGAAAAAATCCCATATCCGTAACTGCCCAGGAATTCAGTACACGACCGGATTATTTCAAGGATACCGATGAAACCATTACGGCACAATTTGAATTTGAAACAGGAGCAGTTGGTCATATGATGACCTCCCACAACGCCAATGGTAACCGATTAAAAGTACATTGTAGCAGCGGATGGTTTGAGCTAGACCCTGCCCATAGTTATGGTCCAATACGAGGTAGAACATCAGAGGGGACGGAAATCAAATTTCCACACAAAAGGCAGCAAGCTTTACAGATGGATGATTTTGCCAAACACATTTTGATGGAAACTAAGAATATAGCTCCTGGAGAAATGGGGAAGCGGGACATGATTATTGTAGAAGCTATTTATAAATCGATAGCCGAAAACGGAAAAAAACAGCTTTTGGACCTAGGAAATATGGGTATTGTTTCTTAAAATTTCTCAAAAACCCCTAAACCAAAAAGTGCAAAATCATATTTAACAGGATCATTGGGGTCTAGTTTACGTAAGCTTGCATCTAGTTCGGCAACGGCCTTTCCATCGTTTTGCTTACGTTTTAAGAGCTTCAGTTTACGTGCTACATTACCAGAATGTACGTCTAGTGGACAGGAAAGTTTAGAGGGTGAAATTCCATTCCAAAGTCCAAAATCTACATGAGTGCTCCCGTCGCGTATCATCCATCGTAAAAACATATTGATACGTTTAGCTGCCGAACCCTTTAGGGGGTCTGAGACATGCTTTGTAGTTCTTGATTGGTGCGGAAGTTCAAAAAACAGCTGCTTAAACTTGGAAATCGTAGGCTGTAAACTGTCTTTGTCCTGGTACTTTGTAAAAATCGATTCTAAGCCTTCATGGGCAGTATATAAATTACGCATGCTTTTAATAAAATATTGAGCGTCCATTCCATTGAAAGTACGGTGTACAAAACTGATTAACTTCTCTAAATCTGAATCGGTATGGTTCAGCACAAAATCATAGGGACTTTGATCCATAGCTTCCATTAAACGTTGGGCATTGTTGATAATGCTTTTACGATTTCCCCAAGCAATAGTTGCGGTTAAAAAAGCACTAATCTCTACATCTTCTTTTTTTTGGAATTGATGGGGTATTTGTATAGGGTCGCTTTCCAGAAAACTGGGATGGTTGTATTGTAGCACTTTAGCATCTAAAAACGCTTTGAGTTCACTTTTTTTCATTTCACAGGTATATCTAGCAATACATATAGAAGTACTGGTCCCACTAGGAGAAAATTATGTGCCGCGTGCAGTAAGATACTCCAAAAGAGTCCAAGCTTGATACGTGTAAAACCCAAAAATACCCCCGCTAAGAGCTGTGGGGAAACCAATAGGGGAATAGCCCAAAACTGCCCGTTCAACGACTCAAAATTAGAGAGGTGTAATCCACCAAATAGGATAACCGAGATATAAAAAGCGTACTTAAAACCGATGGGATTTTTAAATGCCGTTAAGGGTGCCCTAAAAAGAAGTTCTTCTATAAGCGGAGCTGCTACAACGGCCAAAAGAAATAGTACTGCTGGAGGGTAGTTATCTAAGAGTTGGTCCACTGCATGATTTCCAAAATCTAAATTAAATACGTGGGAAATCCAACCTATGATTAGGCCAAAAATAACACTAAAAAAGACCGTAAGGACAAGTATTCGAAAGAACAAGGTATAGCGCTGCTGTTTTTCTAGTGCAAGTTTCCGGTTTACCGGATACCTTATAAATTCCCATACCTGGTTTAACATATTCAGGAAATCAATTAAGCTGATACCGTTACTTTATCCACTATTTTACCGTCTACCATGGTGAGTTTTCTGTCAGCCATTTCGGCGAGCTTTTTATTATGGGTTACGATAACGAAGGTTTGCCCAAATTTTTCACGCAGCTCAAAGAATAACTGGTGGAGCTTATCGGCACTTTCAGAATCTAAGTTTCCACTGGGTTCATCTGCAAAAATAATAGCAGGATTGTTAACCAATGCCCTTGCAACGGCAACGCGCTGTTGCTCACCGCCAGAGAGTTCAGCAGGTTTGTGGTGATGTCTATGGGAAAGTCCCAAAAAATCCAAAAGTTCGGTAGCACGTTTTTCAGCATCGGATTTACTGGTTTTCTTTATAAATGCAGGTAAACACACATTTTCCAAGGCAGTAAACTCTGGTAACAATTGATGAAACTGAAAAATAAAACCAATATGTTCGTTCCTAAACTTAGCGAGTTCCTTGTCGTTTAGACTAGTTGTTTCGGTTCCGTTGACCAAAAGTTTTCCTTCTTGCTTATTGGAAAGGCTATCTAAAGTACCTAAAATTTGAAGTAACGTTGTTTTGCCGGCACCCGATGCGCCCACTATAGAAACAATCTCCCCTTTTTTAATATGCAAGTCTACACCTTTGAGCACCTCTAATTCCCCGTAATATTTATGAATGTTAACAGCCTTTATCATTATTTGCAATCTAAGAAGTGAAATTAGACAATGGGTATGACATAGCAAAATATTACAGTGAACGTCCTGTTGATAACTGTATATGCTGATTAAAAAATATTGTTGCTTTAGCACCTTTAAGTCCATTAAAATTTGTGAAAAACTAACAATTGGTTGTTTTTAGGAACACAAAATTTTATCTCCGAATACAGTTCTGCAACAAAAGTGAATAAAGGGTAGGGTGGTAGTGAGCTCAGAACTACCTTTTTGGCAAGTCCTTAGGTATTTTAACATCTTATTTTGAGACAAATGTGGTATTTTTCTATAATTATGATTTAAATTTGTTTAAACAATTATTAAATAGAATAAACAAAAATATATGTCTCCATATAGAAACTTAGAAGAGTATAATCTAGAGATTACCGATGAAGTAAAAGGCCGCTACTCTTCCATTATAAATGAAATAGGTGAGGATGTCTCACGTGAAGGTTTGGCAAAAACCCCGGAAAGGGCTGCAAAAGCAATGTTGTTTTTAACCCAGGGGTACAAGCAAGATCCGGTTGAGATATTAAAAGGAGCCATGTTCAAAGAGGATTACGATGATATGGTCATCATAAAGGATATAGAGCTTTATTCACTCTGCGAGCATCACATGTTGCCTTTTTTTGGGAAAGCACATATTGCATACATTCCAAATGGTCATATTGTTGGTTTGAGCAAGATACCCCGTGTAGTTGATGTTTTTGCCCGAAGGTTACAAGTTCAAGAACGATTAACACACGATATACTTGAGTGTATCAATGATACCCTAAAACCTAGGGGTGTTGCTGTCGTAATTGAAGCGTCTCACATGTGCATGATGATGCGAGGCGTACAAAAACAAAACTCTGTAACGACTACCTCTGGATTTAGAGGGCAATTTGAAAAGCAAGAAACAAGGAACGAATTTTTAAAACTAATTAGTTCCCACCTTTCGTAATGGAGGCTTACTAGGCGGTATTTATTATAGGTTGTAAAACTACGTTTAAGTATTTTTTGGCATCTTTGTTGTAATCTAAAAAATACAACTTTTAACGTAACGAAGATGTCAAATAGTATGGACAAAAAATACAAGCATTTACTTTTAGGACTTCTTTTTGATGGTATAGGGATGCTGTCCATTGCGCTTCCTTTTATTGGTGATTTTTCAGATGTGCTATGGGCACCATTGGCGGGTTGGCTAATGACACGTATGTACAAGGGTAAAATTGGACAAGCGGCCGGTATTGTTGCCTTTGTTGAAGAAATTATTCCCGGCCTGGATATAGTTCCCTCTTTTACTATCATGTGGGTATACACCTACGTAATCAAAAAAGGTAAAAATAAAGAACCTATTCAGGTGTAAGGTTTTGTATCTATTGTCTACAAATTGGATAACCAATTGAATCAACCGAAATATTGTAAATTACAAATTTAATACGCAATTGAATATCGTATAAACGATATGGGTTGTAGAATAAAACTAAGCGAATTGTGCCACTAATTTGTTCACTGAAAATTAAAAATCTATGAATTCACTTTGGGAAGTATTTGTCGCGGCGATCGATGGTAGTCTGCGTTGGACATGGAAATCCATCATGTTCGATGTGCCTTGGTATACCAACTACTTTTGGGGGTTAATTGTAATCTCATTATTGGTCTGGGGACTCGAAATTTTATTTCCTTGGCGAAAGGACCAGTCCATCTTCCGGACTGATTTTTGGTTGGATGCAGTTTATATGTTCTTTAATTTTTTTGTATTCAGTATTGTAATTAGCGGTGTCTATGGTGTCTTAGAACTCGCATTTAATAGCATTGGTATACAACTGGACTCCCTATCACTTATTCCTTTATCTGCGTTACCGCCATGGGGTCAGTTGGTAATTTTCTTTCTCTTATTAGATTTTGTACAATGGTTTACGCATATTTTATTACATAGATATCCCTTTCTTTGGCAATTTCATAAGATTCATCATAGTGTTAAGGAGATGGGGTTTGCAGCGCATTTGCGCTATCACTGGATGGAAAATATTTTCTATAAACCTTTGAAAACGGTTGCGGTAATGCTTTTGGGAGGTTTTGAACCAGAACAGGCTTATATCGTGCACTTTATAGCCATTACAATAGGGCACTTCAACCATTCCAATATAAAAATCTCATGGGGTCCATTGAAATATATACTGAACAATCCCGTAATGCATTTATATCATCACGCTTATGAATTACCGGAAGGAAAATTTGGTGTCAACTTTGGAATCAGTCTTAGTCTTTGGGACTATATCTTTAAAACAGATTATATACCAGAAGACAGTGGTTCCGTTCCTTTGGGGTTTAAAGGCGATGAAGAAATACCAAAAGGATTTTGGAAACAAATAACCTTCGGCCTTGGTAGAACAAAGCCGAAGGACATTTAAAAAATACTATTCTACAGTTATCGCAAAACTCTGGGCAATATCCGTTTCTCCCCCAGCATCTGCCAAAGTTCCATCATTAGGTTTTTTCGGCACATGTCTTAAGGTAACCCTAAGCGCTCCGGTACCCACATCTCCGGTAATCAATGTAAAACTAAGCCCTACTGGATTTCCGTCACCGTCTTCATCGTTGTAGGTAACGCTGGTTATGGCCCCACTGGCATCAAAGAAGAATTGATGTTCATCATCTTCTTCGGCTACTTCTAAGGTAATGTTTTCCGCAGGCGTTTCGGTTTCGTTCAACAGTACAATAGCCCCTGTATAGGTAGTATTTGCCGTTAGGTTTCCTACCGTTATAACAGGTTCGTCCGGTCCATCGCCGTCTAAATCCCTAGTTTCTAGGGTTACTGTGTTATTACCTTCGGTTAGGGTTATGGTCATCGTTGTGATTACCTCTTCCTCGTCTACGGCAATAGGGTTATCGTCATCGTCGGAACAAGATAGGGTTAGTAATCCTACGGTTAATAGGGCTAAAAAATTTCTGGTTGTCGCACTTTTTTTAAAAATGTTTCTTGTTTTCATGTTTAAGGATTTATTAATTAATAATTATAGATAATACGTAAGCTTATATTTCTACCTAAATCGTCTACGAAATAACGTAGGCGGTTGAGGTAATCGCGATAAGTGGTGTTTAAAAGGTTGGTAACGCGAAGTCCAATTTTTAGGTCATTTGGGTTTTGCAAGGAATAGGAGGTTTCTGCATCGAAGGCCAATAGATGATAGGCTGCTGGTGGCGTGTTTATAGCAAGTTCTACCTCTTGTTGTTGCTCTGGAGAAAACACAAATATATTTTCAGGAAATCGTTGTTGTTCAAAAACATACATACTTTCCAATCCTAAAACCAGATTTTTTAATTTTGGATTCCGATAGGAAATACTGTTAATGAGATTTGCCGGTGGCATATTGATTAAAGGTATATCCGTACTTGTATCCGTACCATTTACCAAAGAGAACTTATGATCAGTTCTTATTGTTGGCGTCCAGTTGTAATATGCAGATGCATCTACACCTAAAAGTTGTGCGTTAGTTTGCCTATACGCCCATACAGGAAAGGCGCCCCTAATGGTAAATTCGACCCTAGTGGGCTCCAAAATCATAAAGTTGTTTATGGCATTTAGGTACGGAGCTAACGAATATCCCCATTTGGAACTGTTTTTTTCAAAAGACAGGGAAAGTTTGTTAGCAGTTTCGCTCTGTAGCCTTAAATCTCCAAGCTCTATCCTGGCAGCGGAATGGTGTAGCCCTTCACTAAAAAGTTCTGAGGGATTGGGCGCGCGTTGTGCCAAGGAATAATTAAACCGGAATTTGGTTTCCTTTCCAAAATCATATTCAAGACCTGCCGTCGCTGAAATGTTATGAAAGTCAAAAATAGGATTGGTCAGTAATTGGGTACCCAAATCTTCGATTACAATAGCTGCAAAATCTTCTTCGTAGCCACGTTCTTCCCAACGCGATTCTCTATAAAACTTCTTGGCATCAATTCTAGAAAAGTCATAGCGAATACCGGCATCTAAAAGCAAGTTGTTCTTTAATCTGTATTCGGCTATTGTAAAAGCCCCTAAATCATATTTATCGTAATCGGGAATTAATCTTCTAACACCTGTATCCGGATTTGCAAAATTGATTTGATACCGACCAAGTAGACCAGTCTTAACCTGTAATCCATCTTTTGAATCAAATCGAAAATCGGTTGAGACCGAATGAGTCGTAAGGCTTAAATCCAAAGAGGCTTTATTGGCATCGGAACCTACCCGAACATCATATTCTAGACGACGATTTTTTTGAAAATCATATTGAAAATTCCATTTCCCTAAACCTTCAAACCTTCTATAATAATTTAGTTTTCCCAAGTGATGCGTCACTTCTTGATTGGGCCGGTCTATTTCATAACTAAACTCGTTTATAATGTTGGGTTGCTGGCTGTTTATGGACTGTATTAAATCGTCTACATTGCCAATATGCGAAGCCCTTAGAATTCCTATATCTGAATCGAAAAATGAATAATAGGCTTCCCAACCTTGAATAAAATCTCGTTTACCAGCAGAAAATGCAACTCCTCTTTCTTGTATTCCCGTATTGGAGAGTAAGTAATCCGGTGCTTCCAAATCCCCTATTTTTTTAAACGACCCTTGCCCTTTTATATAGAGCCCTGATGCATATGATTTTGTTAGGGAAGTGGTGATGTTTCCGCCTCTACCATTGGAAAATAGTGTGGTCTGGGTTTTTCCAAAAAGGGAATCGGTTCTTACAATGGGCAATGGGTTCATAATAATAACTCCGCCAATGGCATCACCACCATATTCCAAAGCAGCAGCACCCTTTACCACGCTGATATCCTGGTTTGCGTTAATATCTACATTAGGTGCATGCTCTTCTCCCCATTCCATATCCTGCATACGCACATTGTTGTTCAGTATGAGCACCCTACTGCCCATAAGACCTTGAATAACAGGTTTTACAATATTGGCTCCCGTGTTTAATGAAGATACACCGGTTAAACTTTTGAGGGCATCACCTAAACTGTTACCACTATATTTTTCTAGATCCTCCTGTGAAAGACGAACCTCTTGTGAAGATATGGTGTTGTTATTAAGAGTACCGGTAACCTTGACTTCATCAAGCTGCTCTAAATGGTGCTCAAGACGTACCTCTTGATACGTATCTCCGTTTATGGAAATGGTTACAAATTTGGAGGTACATTCTGGATGGGATATTTCTAACTCCAAAACGCCATCACAGAGATTTTCAAACCTAAATTTGCCTTCTTTACCGGAAACTGTTTGCTGGTTTTTACCTGTTATAAGTATTGTTGCCCCAATTAACGGAGTGTTATCATGGAAATCCGTAATCTTTCCCATAAGGATAGATTTGCAATCCTGTGCCACACTTGCGCCGCTAATAAGGCAAACAAATAATAGCATTACACTATATTTCATTATAAGAATGTTTCAATTGTTTAGTTTCCGAAAATGGATAGTAATCTAGTTTAGAATGAATTTCTAAACCTGTACTGGTGGAGGTCTGCCATAAAGGCTGAAGCGAAATAATGAAGAAGCATGAGTCCTGAAATAAAAGGCCGTTTGCTTTTTTGTGTTAAAATTTAATACGTCTGTGTGAACTTGCTGTGGGGGTGTAATCAAATAGGCTGCCTGTTGATTTTCTACGGCCAACTCACAAATTTCACAGTTTTCTATATCCTCTGAAGCATTGTCTTGATGTGTGTAGACATGAAGTGCGGAAACCTTGAAGAGCATCAAGGTAACTAGCACAAATGCCAGAGAATTAGAAAATAGTTTTGATTTCACATCACGAAAATAAACAAAGGATTAGAATTTCTTGTTAAAGAAAACCTAACTCTTTTTGTTAAAGAGAAATTGTAAGCCCATTCTACTGAGCATTTTCTTTTCGAAAGCCCAGAAAAACCTAAACTGGCCAAACAACCAACCATAAATTACCAATAGCAGTTGATAAAAAGGAAAGATAAGTAAAATGCGCAAAAACCAATAAAGGGTGTGTCCCCACCAAGCATCAGAAAAATTACTTTGATTCATTCCAACCCAATTCAAAAAAGGTTTGGCAATGTAAACGGACGACGATCCGGTAATTGCAAAGACAAAAAATATGACTGCCAATTGCCAATTATTGGAAATGCCCCAACGTTCCTTTAGTTTTTTCATAGCTCCCGTAAGAGGTGCAAAAATACTTTATTATATACGAGGAACAAAAGCTCCTAGGCGTTGATTGTACTTGCGCTGGAAAAAAATAAAATAATTGTAGAGTTGGTAATTAACATCGTAGCCGTAATCGATACCTTGTTGGTAATCTATCTGCATCAAATAAAGGTTGGGGTTAAATCTGTTGGGTTGTATCGCCCTTTGGTTCCATTCCAAAACCATAAGATAATTTCGGTTTTCCAAGAAGCTTTGCGAATAATAGCCAGGTGGCCTGGCAACGGAGTTGAGCCAGGTAAAAAAGCCTGGGTCTATGATTGTTATTTCATACTCTACATCTTCATTGGATATGGTTACAGGCTCATCGTTTTCTGAAGCGAATGCCATTTTTTCCTCTTCGGAAATAGATAATGCCTCTTTAGTACTTCCACAGCCACTTAGTGTTGTGGCTAAACAACCTAAGGCAGCAACAACCAAAAGCTTTATAAATATGTTTTTCTTTTTCATGCCATTAAGGTACAAAAAAGCTGCTTGTAATTACAAGCAGCTTTTAATGAATAAATTCAAAGTATATTATTTTCCAAATAAACCACCCAAAAGACCACCAAGTCCCCCTTTTTGTTTATTGCTTCCCATTACCATTCCGGCGACATCGTCTAAAATACTTCCGTCACCATCGGCGTCCAATAAAGTGGTGATTAAACTTTGATTTTCTTGGGGTTGCCCACCTAACATACTACCTAATAAGGCGTTCATTCCGTTAGAGTCACTAACATTACTTTGAGCCTTCTGTTTTCCAAGAAAGCCCATGACGATAGGTGCAGCTATTTTCAAAATTTGTGCAACTGAACCTGCATCTAATCCCGATTTTTGACTTAATGCATTCTCTACTTGGGGTTGTTTGTTTCCAAATACATGACCAAGTATTCCAGCACCATCCTGCATGACAGAATCGTCTACACCACCTCCAAAAAGACCACCGAGATTATCTAAAATTCCACCATCGTGTTTTCCTCCCGATAATGCGCTCATAAGACCTGCAGCACCCTCGGGTGAGGAAACATTCTTTTTCATTGCACCTAAAAGCAATGGCATGGCCATACTTAAAACATCGGATGTTTTTTCTTCTGGTTGTCCCGTTTGTCCGGCTACACCACTTATTAGTTGTTTGCCCATAGGGCTGTTAAGTAAATCTAATAATCCTGCTGACATGTTATAGTTAATTTAATGTTCATGCCAATGTACAAAAAAGACATTTAAAAAAACAGAAGCATTATTTTAAAAGTGTGATTATTTGCGAAGCTAGTTCCAAACCAATCCGGTCTTGTGCTTCTAAAGTGGCAGCTCCAATATGAGGGCTGAGAGAAATATTTGGATGCATTAAAATTTGTATTTCCGGAGTGGGTTCGGATTCAAAAACATCCAAAGCGGCAAAGGCAACTTTTTTACTTTCCATAGCATTGATCAACGCTACTTCGTCCAGTACGCCACCCCGCGCTACATTTATAACTCCTACACCATCTTTCATTTGCGCAAATTCTTCTGCTCCTAGTACATAATTTTGTTGCGAGGGGACATGAATTGTTATAAAATCAGAAATAGATAAGACCTCCTTTTGGCTAATCGATGTAAGTTGAAAACCTACCGTTTGTTTATCATAAAACTGTAAGGTTACCTCACACTTAGTTATATCGGGATCATGATAGACGACCTGCATCCCCGCTCCTATAGCAATCTTTGCCGTAGCCTGTCCTATTTTTCCGAAACCAATGATGCCCAACGTTTTGCCTTTTAATTCTGTTCCAAGAGAATAGGCTTTTTTTAATTGCTTAAAATTGCTATCGCCTTCCAATGGCATATTTCGGTTACTATCGTACAAAAACCGGACTGCTCCATATAAGTGTGCAAAGACCAATTCCGCTACGGATTGCGAAGAGGCTTCTGGAGTATTAATTACATGGATGTCCTTTTTTTTGGCATATACGACATCAATATTATCCATACCAACTCCTCCTCGGCCTATAAGTTTTAAGTTCTTACATCCGTCAATAACATCCTTCCCAACTTGGGTCGCACTGCGAACCAGTAGGCCTTTAATTTGATTGTTATTGACGAACGCAACCAATTGTTCTTGGGCTACATGAGTAGTAATTACTTCAAAACCTGCGTTTTGAAGGGCACGAATTCCGGATTGACTTAATCCGTCGTTTGCTAGTATTTTCATAATTATCCCTTACGTTCCATTTCACTCATTACATCTACCAACACCCCTACACTCTCAAGCGATAAAGCATTGTACATACTTGCTCTGTAACCACCTACGGACCTGTGCCCGTTTAAACCGTTGATTCCCGCTTCTTTTAATAGGGTTTCAAAAGTGTCTTTAAGACCCACCTCGGTAATGTTAAATGTTGCGTTCATAATTGAGCGGTCAGCCGTGTTGGCATATCCATCAAAAACAGGATTAAGATCAATTTCGGAGTATAGTAATCGAGCTTTCTTCTCGTTTATTTTTTCGATGGCTTCGATACCGCCTAGGTTTTTGAGCCATTCCAAAGTTAGCATAGAAGTATATACAGGAAAAACAGCGGGTGTATTAAACATGCTCTCCTTGCTTATGTGTACCTGATAATCTAACATGGAAGGGATTTTTCTGGCAACCTTACCTAAAATATCCTCTTTTACTACGACCAGCGTTGTGCCGGCGGGTCCCATATTCTTTTGTGCTCCGGCGTAGATTAAGTCGAACTGAGAAAAATCCAACACTCTGGAAAAAATATCTGAACTCATATCGCATACTAACGGACAGTCAGTAATGGGAAACTTTTTAAATTGGGTTCCGTATATCGTGTTGTTGGACGTTAAGTGCAAATAATCCAAACCTTTGGGCACACTATACCCGTTTGGAATAAACTTGAAATTTTCATCTTTTGATGAACCTACTTCTATCACTTCTCCAAAAAGTTTTGCTTCCATAATGGCCTTGTCGCTCCAGGTACCTGTATTTAAATACCCGGCCTTTTTATCTAGCAGGTTGTAGGCTACCATTAAGAACTCTAAGCTAGCGCCACCGTGTAAAAACAAAGCCTGATAGCCTTTGCCCTCCAACCCCAAAAGTTCTAGGGCCAAGGCTCTTGCTTTTTCCATGACCGCTACAAAATCTTTGCTACGGTGCGATATTTCGATTAAGGAAAGTCCAGAACCATTAAAATCTAGTATCGCTTCTGATGCTTTAAGTAGTACCTCTTGCGGCAATATACAAGGACCCGCACTAAAATTATGTTTTTTCATCTTTTCATCTTTTACTTGAAACTTACTTTTTAATAGGGTGAGACACTTACGTAGAAAGAATATATTTTCATTATCTACTTACATATTTCACCTGTCAAGAGTTGGTGCGCTCTCTTTCCAATTTCAGCGTAGCTATACTGGTATACTTTTTATAAAGTTTAAACCCTTAAAAACACATAAAAGCCAATTTATAACTTGCATTATATCAAAATGTGTAATGATCCTTAATAGAGTTATCGATATTTTGCTGCAAAGGTTGGAATTTTCCAACAAACTTATCTCCTGGGACCAATTTAATTCTACGATGTTTTTAACAGGAATTCAACAGTATCTACACCATCTGCATAATCCCAAAGTTCAGGCGTCTGGGTTTTTCCAAAAGCCACCTCATTGGAAAATAACCCTTTAGAAACAATGCATTGTATGTGTTTTTTATCTGCATTTGTTTTGGCCTTTACATTTTCTAATGTATCATACTCCTCATAAAAAACCGTAGCTATTGGTGAAGCGTAGTTGGTATCTTCTTTAAGCAGGAGAAATCCGTTGTCCAAAATCTTGAATTCGCTCATAAGATACACCGCCTTGTTATAGTCGTAATTATTAGCGTATTTATGTTGTTGAATAATTTCCTTGTAAGCAAACTGGGCCTTAAAAAAAGAATCAAAATTATATCCTTTCGGAACATATAACTTGGAGACACTTCTGCACCCTAGTCCATAATAGTTGAAAATATCTTGTCCTAAGGCGGTTAATTCGGCTGTTGTTTCTTTCCCGGAAAGAACGGCCGCCGAGTTTCTGTTTTTACGTATAATATGCGGTTTTTTTCCAAAGTAATACTCAAAATAACGAGCAGTATTGTTGCTGCCGGTTGCTATTACGGCATCAAAATTGGTCAACTTATCTTTTGTGAAAACGACCTTGTCTTTAAAATCGGGATGCTTGTCTATCAAATACTCCACCAGCAAAGGCAATAATAAGGTGTCATTGCTAGAGAGTTTTACAAGAGCGGTATTTCCTGTAACCAAAACTGCTAACAAATCATGAAAGCCTACCATGGGAATGTTACCTGCCAGGATAAGCGCTACACGTTTGGAGTTGTTTTTGGTAAGGTCGTAACCGGAAAGCCAATGGCTTAAGTTTTCTTCGGATAGGGCCGTGGACCATGACTCCAAGGCGAACACTACATTGTCTTCTGTAAACCAGCCATTGTGATGGTGGGCGGTAGTTACCGCTTCCTTAAGTTTCACAAACCAAGGGCCATTAATAGTGTTGTTAGTAGGTTCACCTACAAAAGATTCACAGAAGCTACCAAGAAATTCGCCAAGTTTAACAAAAGCTTGAATGTTAGGATTGAGACGGGTCATTATATTTGTAAAAGGATTTTCTAGGGATTATCTTTGCACAAAAGTAAGGATACTTGGGCAAAAGAAATGAATCTAATGTCCATGGAATATTTCCTATTATTTTTCGTTGTTGAACAACACATGCTAAAAAGAAAATTATGGCGATTATAATAACTGATGAGTGTATAAATTGTGGTGCCTGCGAACCAGAATGTCCAAATACGGCAATTTATGAAGGTGCTGATGAATGGCGTTACAGTGATGGCACATCGTTAAAAGGAGATGTGGTATTACCAGATGGAAAGGCGGTAAATGCCGATGAAGTACAGGAGCCTATAAGTGATGAAGTGTATTATATTTCGCCTGATAAATGTACGGAATGTATGGGCTTTCACGAGGAGCCCCAATGTGCTGCGGTCTGTCCCGTAGACTGTTGTGTCCCCGATGATAACCATGTAGAAACGGAAGAAGAATTACTAGGAAAGCAAAAGTTCATGCACCCGGACGGGTAGATTTTTTAAGACTCCAATTTCTGCGCTACAAAGACATACGTGTCAAAAGCATACGTTGGCCGGTCAATTATTTCTAAGAGTTTAAACCCACACGAATTTAGGCTTTGTTTTATTTCGGATAGGTCAAAGGCCCTAAAAAAAGTATGGTCTTTGCCCAAAAATAGGTTGCAACTATTTTCAATTTTAAAATATTTAGCAGTCCAATCTATTAATTGGTAACTTTTTGATTCCTTTTTTTTCCATTCGGAGTCGCGATAATATTCTTTTCCATTAACGTTTGATTCATGCCTAACGTTTTTATTTTTAAAAATATAGGGCATAAAACGCTCTGAATCAATACAATCGAAAATAAAAACTCCTTTTGCTTTTAAGTTAGTATGTACAGAGGTAAAGGTTGTTTCCAAATCTAAATCTGATATTAAATAACTGGTAGAACGCCCAGTTATGAGTATTGCATCAGGGTGTTCCTTGATGCTAAATTCGCGCATATCTCCTTGCACAAACTCCGCAATGGGATTTTTGTACTTTGCAATGGCTAGCATTGCTTCGCTATAATCCAACCCAATATAATTGTTAAAATCGGCGATAAAAAAAGGAGCTAAATTACCCGTACCACAGGCAATTTCAAGTATAGTTGAAGCCCTATACTTTTGACAGATATTACTGTAAAACTTATATTCCTGAGGATAATCTATAAAACCTTGGTAGATTTCGTCATAGACCTTTGCTAAATTGGCATTATAAAGTTCATGCATAATCAAAAATTCTGTTTAAAAGTAGGTAGCTTTTTAATATAAAATTTAAAAATTTCAGCAATTAAAGTTTACTTGTACATAATACATTGACCCTAATTGCATAGAGCGATAATTATCATAATGTTATTTGCTAGTTTCTTCGTAGTAATAAATTATATTTTGGGGTACGTTTGTAGCCGTTGCACCAAATACTATTACTTTGCCTATTGTGGTTTAATTGATAAATTTTCAATTAAAATTTGATTTCACATCAACCCTTCATTCTTCCAGTAAAAACTATATTTGCATCGTTTTAAAAAATTTAGCCATGAAAGCAGGTATCGTAGGATTACCAAACGTAGGTAAATCAACACTTTTTAATTGTTTGTCCAATGCCAAGGCACAGAGTGCGAACTTTCCGTTTTGTACCATTGAGCCTAATATAGGAGTGGTAAACGTACCCGATGACCGATTACAAAAATTGGAAAGTCTTGTGAATCCAGAACGTGTTTTGCCTGCAACGGTAGAAATTGTTGATATCGCAGGCTTGGTAAAAGGCGCTAGTAAAGGCGAAGGTCTTGGTAACCAGTTTTTAGGTAACATCCGAGAAACGGATGCCATATTACATGTATTGCGCTGCTTTGATGATGATAATATCGTACATGTAGACGGTAGTGTAGACCCTATTAGGGATAAGGAGACCATAGACATGGAATTGCAGCTTAAGGATTTGGAGACAGTAGAGAAAAAATTGGAAAAGGTAAAAAGAGCTGCAAAAACAGGTAATAAAGATGCTCAGAAAGAAGAGGCGGTTTTAATTGCAATTAAAACCGGTTTAGAAGCAGGAAAATCTGTGCGCGCTCTAGACATTTCTAAAGAGGACAGGACCCACTTTGTAGCACCCCTTCAATTTATCACGGACAAGCCTGTTATGTACGTTTGCAATGTGGACGAGAATGCAGCGGCCACTGGAAACGATTATGTACAAAAGGTAAAAGATGCTGTGGCCGATGAAAATGCTGAAGTTGTAGTTTTGGCCGTAGGTACGGAAGCCGATATTACCGAATTGGAAACCTACGAAGAACGACAACTATTCTTGGAGGACTTAGGGCTAGATGAACCTGGTTCTGCAAAACTTATTCGTGGAGCTTACAAATTGTTGAATCTGGAAACTTATTTTACTGCCGGTGTCAAGGAAGTTCGCGCTTGGACGATTCCTATTGGTGCAACGGCGCCCCAAGCAGCAGGTGTTATACATACCGATTTTGAGAAAGGTTTTATCCGCGCAGAGGTCATTGCTTATAATGATTATGTGAGCCTAGGTAGCGAAGCCAAAGTAAAAGAAGCTGGTAAAATGAGGGTAGAGGGGAAGGAGTATATTGTTAAGGATGGTGATGTAATGCACTTTAGATTTAACGTTTAGGGCTCATAAATCCGGAGGCGTTCTTTGAGTGTCCTTACCTCTTTTTCCAAGTGGTTTACTTTCCTTAACATATGATTAAGGGCGTCTATACCTGCTAGATTTATTCCTAATTCTTCTTGAAGTCTATTTACTCTTTCTATTTCTACAATATCCTGAGGATGAACATAATTACGTTCCTCTATTAAAACTATTTGTATAAACCCATAGTCCTGTAGGGATTCAATGAATTCTATATCTGTCCGGGTCTGCTGGCAATAATGACTTACCAAAATAAGGTTTTCTTTTTCCATCAGTTTCGTAATTCTGCTAGTTGTTTAAAAAGGGCTTTTTCTTTGGCTGTTAGGTTGGTGGGCATTTTAATTTTATAGGTAACATATAGATTTCCAAAAGCATCCTTCTTTTTATAAACGGGCATGCCTTTGCCTTTCAGCTTTACCTTCGTGTCGTTCTGCGTTTCTGGTTTTAGGGTTAATTTCACTTTCCCGGTAATTGTTTTTATTTCAATTTTGCCGCCTAATAACGCAGCATATAAATCAACAGGTTGTGTTATATATAAGTCGCTTCCTACCCGCTTAAAAGGGGTGTCGTTCAATACTTGAAAGGTGAGGTACAAGTCCCCTTTGGGACCACCGTTGACGCCTTCACCTCCGTAACCGCTTATTTTTATGGTTTGGCCGTCTTCGACTCCTGCAGGAATGGTAATCCTGATTTTCTTAGAACCCAAATCCAAGGTTTGTTTTTGGTCTTGCAGTATATCCGAAAGTTTTAGGCTTAAACTGGCATTTAAATCCTGACCTTTAAATTGTGCCGTGCTTCGACCGCCCGTGCTAAAGCCGCCCCCTCCGAACATGGATTCAAAAAAATCCGAAAAGTCCTGTTGACCGGTATTTCCACCAGAGGTATAGCGTCTACGGCCGCCTTGGGAAGCACGTTGATTTCTTTTGGCCTCTTCAAAAGCATCCGCATGCTCCCAGTCCTTGCCGTAGGCATCATATTTCTTTCGTTTTTCCGGGTCGCTTAATACTTCGTTCGCTTCGTTTATCTGTTGAAACTTTCGTTGTGCCTCCGCATCATTGGGATTCAAATCCGGATGCAGTTTACGTGCCAGTTTGCGGTATGCCTTTTTTATATCCGCTTGGGAAGCCTTGGAGTCAATTTCCAACACTTTATAATAGTCTATAAAATCCATAGGTTTCGAAATCGATTTGGAAGATAATCAAAGTAGTGTATTCTTACAATGATATTTCTCAGCTTTTATATGTTCGGTAACAGTGTCACAAGATTTTTTTAATTAGAAGGACAGATCAAACGAAGCGTGGCGCTATCAACAAAAATGCAAAATTCATTGTTAATTACTTTAGTTGGATGGGGTTTGTTCTTTTTGTGAGTCGTGTTATCTTTAACGACACTTTAGTAAATTATTAAACAGCATGTCCCAAGACACCAAATATACTGAGGATAATATACGATCACTCGATTGGAAAGAGCATATCCGATTACGACCTGGTATGTATATTGGTAAACTAGGTGATGGATCTTCGGCAGATGATGGTATATATATCCTTTTAAAAGAAACTATTGATAATTGTATCGATGAATTTGTAATGGGAGCCGGCAAAACCATTGAAATCCGAATTAAGGATGGCTTGGTCAAGGTTCGTGATTACGGAAGAGGTATTCCTTTGGGGAAGCTTGTAGATGTGGTGTCCAAAATGAACACTGGCGGGAAATATGATTCCCGTGCGTTTAAAAAATCGGTTGGACTCAATGGTGTCGGTACAAAAGCTGTAAATGCGCTTTCCAGCTTTTTTGAAGTCCAATCTGCTCGTGATAATCAAATTAAAACAGCGGAGTTTAGTCAAGGGAATCTTCTCAAGCAAGAAGGTCCAAGCGACTCTTCGCAACGAAAAGGAACCAAAGTATCTTTCCGTCCGGATGAAGCCATTTTTAAGAATTATAAGTTTCGTAACGAGTATGTAGAGCGCATGCTAAAGAATTACGTGTACCTAAATCCAGGGCTGACCATTGACTTTAATGGAGAGAAGTTCTATTCGGAAAATGGATTAAAGGACCTCTTAGAAGACAATAATAATACAGAAGATTTTCTGTATCCGGTAATACATTTAAAAAGTGAGGATATTGAAATTGCCATTACGCACAGTAAAACCCAGTACAGTGAAGAATACCATTCGTTTGTAAATGGACAAAATACAACGCAAGGTGGTACGCACCAAACCGCTTTTAGAGAAGCTCTGGTAAAAACCATCAGGGAGCACTACGGTAAGAATTATGACCCCTCCGATATTCGAAAATCGGTTATTTCAGCAATTGCCATAAAAGTAATGGAACCTGTTTTCGAAAGTCAGACGAAAACAAAATTAGGTTCTACGGATATGGGCGGTGATTTACCTACGGTACGTACCTATATCAATGATTTCGTTAAAAAATATCTAGATAACTATTTACATAAGAATCCGGACACCAAGGAGGCGATACAACGAAAAATATTGCAAGCGGAGCGCGAGCGTAAAGAGCTTTCGGGTATTCGTAAATTAGCCAAAGATCGGGCAAAGAAAGCAAATCTTCACAATAAAAAATTACGCGATTGTCGTATTCATTTAGGTGACACGAAAAAGGATAGAAATCTAGAAAGCACCCTCTTTATCACGGAGGGCGATTCCGCTTCCGGTTCTATCACCAAATCTAGGGATGTAAATACACAAGCGGTATTTAGTTTAAAGGGGAAGCCTTTGAATTCCTATGGATTAACAAAGAAAATAGTATACGAGAACGAAGAGTTCAATCTTTTACAGGCAGCATTGAATATTGAGGAGTCTATTGAAGATTTGCGCTATAATAACATTGTAATTGCTACCGATGCAGATGTTGACGGCATGCACATTCGATTATTGCTCATTACCTTCTTTTTGCAATTTTTCCCAGAACTAATAAAGGAGAACCACTTATATATTTTGCAAACACCCCTTTTCCGTGTGCGTAATAAAAAAGAAACCATCTATTGCTATAGTGACGAAGAACGGAAAAGTGCAATAGAGAAATTAACTGGTAAACCAGAGATTACCCGATTTAAAGGATTGGGGGAAATCTCGCCAGATGAATTTGTTCATTTTATAGGAGATGATATTAGATTGGAGCCTGTCATGTTAGATAAGGCAATGTCCATTGAGGAATTGTTGAGCTTCTACATGGGTAAAAATACGCCCGACCGTCAAAAATTCATAATTGAAAATCTTAAAGTAGAAATTGATTTAGTCGAAGAATAAAACCAACGAACATAAAAATTCAATACAGATAGTACTCCTCTATGGAAGATAATGAAGAAGATTTGAATTTACCTGCTGATGATGAAAACCAATCGGAGAATGAGCAAGGCTTGAATGAAAATCAAGATGCTACATCCCAAGACCAGTCTGATCTAAGTCCATCAGGGGAGCTTGGAATTGAAGCCGAGGAAGACAATGCGTTAACGAAAGTTACCGGCATGTACAAAGATTGGTTCTTGGATTACGCCTCCTATGTGATTTTAGAACGCGCAGTGCCAGCGATAGAAGACGGGTTTAAGCCAGTTCAGCGCCGTATAATGCATGCGCTCAAGGAGTTGGATGATGGGCGCTATAACAAAGTAGCCAATGTTGTGGGGCATACTATGCAATATCACCCGCATGGGGATGCGAGTATTGCGGATGCTATGGTTCAGATGGGTCAGAAAGACTTATTGATCGATACACAGGGAAACTGGGGAAATATATTAACAGGCGATAGGGCCGCAGCTTCAAGATATATAGAAGCACGGTTGTCCAAATTTGCACTGGACGTCGTTTTTAGTCCTAAAATTACGGAATGGCAGCAGTCCTATGATGGAAGAAAAAAAGAGCCAGTTAACCTTCCTGTAATGTTTCCTTTACTGTTGGCCCAAGGAGCAGAAGGAATTGCGGTAGGCCTTTCTACAAAAGTACTTCCACACAATTTCATCGAGCTGATCGATTCTTCCATAAAACATCTAAAGGGACAAAGGTTTAAATTGTTTCCCGATTTTCCTACCGCTGGAATAATTGATGTCACTAATTATAATGACGGACTCCGTGGTGGAAAGATACGGGTCCGAGCCAGGATAACTTCATTAAACAAGAATACACTGGTTATAAGTGAAATACCCTATGGAACCAATACTTCTTCTTTAATTGATTCTATTCTAAAGGCGAACGATAAGGGAAAGATTAAAATAAAAAAAATTGAGGATAATACGGCAGCGGATGTTGAAATTTTAGTGCATTTGCCATCCGGAATTTCACCGGATAAAACGATAGATGCACTTTATGCGTTTACCGCGTGCGAATCCTCTATTTCTCCTTTGGGCTGTATTATCGAGGACAACAAGCCACTGTTTATCGGTGTAACAGAAATGCTTAGGCGTTCTACGGACGCCACGGTGGATCTATTGCGTCAAGAATTGGATATTCAACTTTCAGAACTTGAAGCACAATGGCACGCAGCTTCATTAGAACGTATTTTTATTGAAAACAGAATTTATCGGGATATCGAGGAGGAGGAGACCTGGGAAGGGGTAATCGCTGCAATTGCCAAAGGTTTGGCTCCACATACGAAACATTTAAGGCGCGCCGTAACCGAAGATGATATTCTGCGTTTGACCGAAATTAAGATCAAGAAAATATCAAAGTTCGATTTAGGTAAGGCGCAAGAGTATCTAGACAACTTAGAAGACAAAATAGCCGAGGTAAAGCATCATCTTGCCAATCTGGTAGACTGGGCCATTGCGTATTTCAATAGGTTAAAAAAGACATACGGCGAGGGTAGGGAGCGCAAATCGGAAATCCGCGTCTTTGATGAAATAGAAGCGACTAAAGTAGCTATCCGGAATACAAAGCTTTATGTAAATCGTGAAGAAGGATTTGTAGGTACGTCCCTAAAAAGGGACGAATACGTTACAGATTGCAGTGATATTGATGATATCATCGTGTTTACGAAAGACGGTAAAATGCAGGTGAATAAAGTAGATTCCAAGATTTTTGTTGGCAAGAATATTATCCACGTTGCCGTATTCAAGAAAAAGGACAAGCGTACTATTTATAATATGGTCTACAAAGATGGTAAAGGTGGACCGTCTTATATAAAAAGGTTTAGTGTCACCTCCATTACACGGGATAAATTGTATGACCTCACTGCCGGCAGTCCTAACTCCAATGTGCTTTATTTTTCTGCAAATCCTAATGGGGAAGCTGAAGTAGTGACCGTAAACTTACGCCAAGCCGGAAGCATAAAGAAGCTAAAGTGGGACGTCGATTTTGCCGATGTGCGTATCAAAGGGCGCACCTCTAAAGGAAATATTGTTACCAAATACACAGTGAAGCGTATCGAGCTAAAGGAAAAAGGAGTTTCTACCCTAAAACCGAGAAAAATTTGGTTCGATGATATCGTACGGCGATTAAATGTTGACGGGAGGGGAGAGCTCATTGGTGAGTTTAAGGGAGATGACTTATTGCTTATCATCAACCAAAAAGGAGTGGCGAAAACTATGCTACCAGTGGTTACTTCCCATTTTGATGATGATATGATTGTGCTAGAAAAATGGAATCCAAAAAAACCCATTTCTGCGATATACTGGGAAGGTGAAAAGGAACGATTTTATGTAAAACGATTTCTCATTGAAAATGAAAATAAAGAAGAGCTGTTCATTTCCGAGCACCCTAAATCGTACTTGGAGCTTGTTTCAACGGATTGGCGGCCTGTGATAGAACTGGAGTTTCCTAAACCTAGAGGTAAAGACCCTAAAGATAAACAAGAAATTGATATAGAGGATTTTATAGCGGTTAAAGGAATAAAAGCTTTAGGCAATCAATTAACAACCGAGAAGGTGAAAAATATAAATGTATTGGAAGGATTGCCTTATGAAGAGGAGCCTAAAGCAGAGGCCAATGATATGGAGGTGGTGGATGAGGAAGATGTATCCGATACAGAAGCTTCTAGTGGCAAAAACGTCAACGTTAGCAAAAAAGACCCAGAAAGTCCATCCGATACGGAGAATGACGGAGAAGGTCAAACCACCCTTTTTTAGACTAATACATGAAAAGTCTTTTTACAGAATTTAAGAATTTTGCGGTCAAGGGTAACATGATAGATATGGCCATTGGTATTATCATTGGAACTGCTTTTAACAATGTGGTAAACACACTGGTTAAAAAAATAGTGATGCCGCCACTTTCTTTGTTAACCGATGGCGTAAACCTCGGTAATCGGAAAATGGTGTTGCGCAATGCCATGGAGGGCACGGAAGAGGTCGCTATTGGTTATGGTGAATTTTTAGAGGTAATTATAGACTTTGCTATCGTTGCCTTTACTATTTTTGTTGTTCTAAAGTTTGTAAACCGATTCAAGAATAAGGCCGAGGACCCCAATAATTCCGAAGTGGAAACCCCGAAGCAGATAGAATTGCTTTCCAATCTCGAGAAACTGATGACGGAACAAAATCAGATATTGAAAAAATCAAAAAAAGAATAGCTTGTTTAGGCTTGAACTTGATTTAGGAATGATTGAAACACCAAAGATCAAACAAGTTGTTGTTTCGATGCAGTAATAGCTATATTTAGAAAAAAATTGGATTAAACAAATGGACTTAACAAACCCGCTGGTATATGGCGCACCCTGTTTTATAATATTTATCCTTCTAGAGCTTACCTACAGCAAAAACCACGATGAACATCACGATTTATATGATTGGAAAGACCTTTTCGCTAGCGGTTTTATGGGTGTTGGTTCCGCAATTCTTGCTGCACTTTTAAAGGTTGTTTCTGCGATTGTTATATTCACATACGTTTACGAAGTGTTTAATCCTGTTGTAGATGGCGTGCGAACGCACGTGTTAGGCTACGAGTCTTTTGGCTACGCGTGGTATGTTTGGTTGTTATGTCAATTAGCGGATGATTTCACCTACTATTGGTTCCACAGGGCCAATCACGAGATTCGCATCTTATGGGCGGCGCATATTGTACATCATTCATCGGATAACTTTAATTTGGGTACTGCCGTTCGTAACGGTTGGTTCACCTTGTTGTACAAGCCCTTTTTTTACATGTGGATGCCAGCGCTTGGTTTCGCACCCGAAATGGTAGTTTTCTGCCTAGGTATTGAGGCCTTGTGGCAGTTTCAGCTTCATACGGTGTTGCTTCCCAAGCTTGGGATTTTTGAAAAATTCATGAATACGCACACTATGCACCAAGTACATCATGCACAAAATGTGGAGTATTTGGATAAAAACCACGGAGGATTCCTAAATATTTTTGATAGAATGTTCGGTACCTGGCTTCCGTTGGACGATTCTATTGACGTAAAATATGGTGTTATACATGCGCCTAACTCCAACAATCCTATGGTTATATTAACCCATGAATTCAAGGATATTTGGAACGACACCAAAAAATCCAGTAAAATAGGGGATAAGCTCATGTACATATTTGGTCCTCCGGGCTGGAGTCACGATGGAAGTACCATGACCGTAAAACAACAACAGCGATTGTTTCGAGAGCAAAAGAATAAGAATCCGGGTGTGGCATTTAGTAGGCCTAATTGAGTAAGGTAAGCCGTTGGGATAAGATTTGTTGCGTTATTCAATTTTTAGGAACTAGATTTTCTGTGAGCAACTGTATATAAGCAACTAACTACCTATTTTGCGCTGGTTTTACCTATTCTCCGCATTTTCTTCCACACGACTTTTTTGCTTTCTAAGTAATTCTATGACAGCAATGAGTGTGCAAAACAACATAGAAAAATAGAGGTACCCTTTTGGTAACGCGCTAGTGGCACTTTGTAATAAGCTTAGATGTGAGGTATGGGCGGCATCCGCTACCAATACAAAACCAATTAAGATCATAAATGCGAGACCCAATACTTTCAAGGAAGGGTGTTCCGAAATCAGCGCGTTTAATTTTTGAGCAAAGGATATCATCAACAAGAGCGAAATCAACGCTGCTAGTAAGATAATGACCAAGGCGTCATAATCGTCGGCAGTAATCCCATGCGTCATCCCAACACCGCTCAGGACAAAATCTAAGGAAAACACCATGTTAATGATAAATAGTTGTGCAAGTGCCTTTGAGAAGCTGCTGTCGCTTTCCCGTTTTACTTCCCGCTCATCATGCCGTCTATCTTCTATTTTTTCTATAAGCTCTTTAGTGCCTTTGAATAGCAGAAATAATCCACCAATAAAAAGCACTAAACTTTGGACGCTTATGCTAGCGGAAATCCAATCTGTGGTTAATAGTAAAAAAGGTTTTTTTAAAGAAAGCAGCAGGGTAATAGAAAAGAGCAACAGAATGCGTAGGAGAATTGCCAGGGCAAACCCGCTATAAATGGCTTTCTTTTGTGTTCCTTTAGATAGCTTTTCCGTGGCTAACGATATAAATATAACATTGTCCATGCTTACGAATACTTCCAGTAGAAAAAGAGTGAACAGTGCCACGAAGGCTTCTGGGTCCGTGAATATGTCAAACATGGTTAGTTGGTTTTATAAGCGGTACCGGTCCTTACATCCAGCTCCTTATTCGGGTCCTTTACCGCCTTGTTGTATTGAAAGGTATAGGAACTATCCGTAGTGCTGATAATTTTATAATGGATGGCCGTCTTACTATTGATATCTTGCAGTATAAATTCGCAATCGTTGAACCAACGGATGCTAGCGCTATCTATTTTTCCTTCATAATAATCTACACTGTATTTGGCTCCCCGAACAAATTTCCCGGTTTTTAAGGAATCCCCAACTTCATAGTTGAACATATAAGTGCCGGTCTTAAAGTCCTTGCAGTTACGCTCGGGTTGGTAACACGAGGCTAATAGCACAACGGTAAAAAAAGTGAATAGTACGTTTTTAATCATGACTGCAAAATAATGAAAATAGCCCTTTAGTCAGTGGTTTAAATTATAATATTTTTACATAGCTAGGGTGCTGGTTCGTGGGTAGAGAACGTACCGTCCGTATATAGTAAAAGCACTTTTTCTATTTCTTTTTCAGTGGTGGGTGAAGGGGTTTTTGATTTTTGGATTGGTGTTTCTTGAGCAGGTGCTGCGGTAGAACTTGATTTTGGGAATTCTCCTTGATCATATAATAACCAATATAAATCTACTTCTGGATAGACCTGAACGAGTTTGGACACGAACTCTAAACTAGGTTTGTTTCGTCCTTTAAGTAGGTGCGAAATACTAGAGCGTTGTACGCCAATGCTGTCCGCAAAAGAAGATGCAGAAAGCTCGTAGTGCTTCAAAATTTCTGCGATTCTAAGATTGATTTTTTCAATATCCATAGTTGTTTACAAAGTTACTCAAATCTTTAAGTTTACAGATGTACAATGCATAAATTCAACCTATGAAAATCCAATATAATTAATTAAATACTTTATGTTGATATATATAAATAATTGATTATAAATATATTGCAATATATTAATTAGTAAAACATATTTTTGTTTACAAGTGTAAGGATTTTGGTTCGTTCGGTGCCGTGGAAGTAAGTGATTTTTGTTTACAAATGTAATTTTTAACAATTGTATTTTTGTGTTAATAGAAGTAGTGATACATGACAAACGAGATTAATTATAGTGATTTTAAAGTTGCGCATATACAGGGAAGGTATATCACCAATAAACATATAGTGGATTACCTACAAGGCTTAAATGCTTCGTTTCAGTTTGAGACTTTGGGAACATCGGTAAAGGGAAATCCTATTTATTCGGTTGCCATTGGTACCGGTCCAATCCGAATTCTTATGTGGTCCCAAATGCACGGAAATGAATCTACGACCACAAAAGCGCTATTAGATCTGACCAATTATTTAAAAGTGCAATTAGGGGAATCCGAAAATATCCTAAAATCTGTTACACTTAAAATGATTCCAATTCTAAATCCGGATGGAGCCGAGGCGTATACACGATTGAATGCAAATCAAATTGATTTGAATAGGGATGCACAAGATCTGTCACAACCCGAAAGTAAAGTATTAAATACCGTATATGATACCTTTAACCCGGATTACTGCTTTAACCTACATGATCAACGTACAATATTTAATGTTGGCGAAACCGAAAAACCGGCAACGATTTCCTTTCTGGCGCCAGCCTTTGATGAAGAGCGGAACCTTTCGGATTCTAGGGTTATTAGCATGCAACTTATTGCGGCCATGAATAATCGCCTACAGCAAGAGATACCCGGTCAGGTAGGGAGGTATGATGATGGTTTTAATGCAAACTGTGTTGGCGATGCTTTTCAAATGTTACAAACGCCTACGATATTATTTGAGGCCGGTCATTATCATAACGATTACCAAAGAGAAACTACTAGGGAGTATATTTGCATGGCGTTATTGGAAGCACTAAAAACGATTACCAACGGCAACCTAGAAAAATTTACGGTTGTTGATTACAACAGTATTCCAGAGAATCAAAAAATGTTTTATGATATAGTTGTTACCAATGTACATCTTTTAAACGCGGATAGGGAAGAGGGAACTGCTGCAGGCATATTGTTCCGAGAGAAACTTCATAAGGACTGGGTGGTGTTTGAACCTGCACTTGAGTATATAGGAGTTGCTAAAAAGACGTTGTTTGGCCATGAAACTAAGGATGCTTCAAAGCCAGCGGATAGGTTATGGTTAGCAAAACAGAATGTTATTCCCCTTTTTGACTAAAATTTATTCCTCATTTTATCTTAAAAAAAGGCTATAGGTTACATTTTATTTAAAAAAATCCAAGATTCTTTACATTTAATTCGATAATGTTTTAATTTTGTAAAAAAATAAGCAGTCATGGGCAAAGTTAAACTAGACGAAATAGATCACCAGATTCTGGATATGCTGATCGATAATACGAGAACACCTTTTACGGATATAGCAAAGAAACTATTGATTTCTGCCGGAACCGTTCACGTACGCGTAAAGAAGATGGAAGAAGCTGGTATCATAAAAGGATCCTCCCTAACCTTAGATTATGTGAAATTGGGTTATGCATTTATAGCGTACGTAGGTATATTTCTAGAGAAAACGCATCAGACCAAGTTTGTGTTGGAGCGTTTAAATCAGATTCCAAATGTTACTATTGCTCATATTACAACGGGTAAATTCAATATTTTTTGTAAGATAAGGGCCAAGGATACCACACATGCAAAGAACATCATCTTTTCAATTGATGATATAGAAGGTATTAGCAGAACAGAGACCATGATATCATTGGAAGAAAGTTTCAACGACAAAAAGCGTTTGATGCACCGTATTTTCAATGAGTTGTAATAATTTTTACAAGTAGAAATGGAGGCTCAATTGTGAAAAACTACAATTGAGCTTTTTTTGATGGTTAAAATGAAATAAGGATATTATGAAATTATCAGAACTTAGGGAAAATGAATTCAATCATTTTTATGCTACGTATTTGAGTATGGTTGGAGAGGAAAGCCTTCTAGAAGCCTTGGAAAGTAGTAGGGATTGGTTTGTTGCGTATACCTCAAAACTAACCGCTGATAAACTTGCCTATTCCTATGGTCCAAATAAATGGACGGTTGCTGGCGTGCTCATCCATATTACCGATACCGAGCGTATTTTTCAATATAGGGCGTTTCGTTTTTCTAAAAATGACCAAACGCCTTTACCAGGATTTAATCATGAGGATTATGTTAGTAAATCGGAAAGTGAAAAACGTACGCTGGACGATATTGTAGCGGAATTTTTGTCGGTACGGGAAGCGTCACTAGTGATGTTTCGGCGTATGTCCAAAGAAAAATTGCGGTTTATTGGCACTGCAAGCGAGATGCCTTGGAGTGTTGCCGCCTTAGGTTTCGTGATTAGTGGTCACCTAAAGCATCATGCTAAGATTTTGGAAGAGCGCTACGGTTAATTATTCCAAATCGGAAAAATCCTCCATTTCTGCACTCAGGTCCAAGTCTATTTCTGCATCTAAGTCTTCGCTATCCATAACCTGTTCGGGTGTTTTTGATTCGAGTTCCTTTTCAATGTTCTCCTCAAAATTGGCAATAAAATTAGAGAGGCTTTTACTGATTTTTACCAAATAAAGCGTGTCAGGAGTTCTTAGTTCTACTGCTTCAACCACGTCCCCGTGCTGATTTTTAAAATCAATAATGTCTTCATCTCCATAACCATGGGGGTAGGTGTCAATTAGGAGATTGGCAAGTTTATGGTCTAGTTTTTTGTAATCTATTAAGCGTCTTAACATAACTTGGTTAGTTTTAAATAGGTCGGTATATTCCTTTAACTAAACTAGCTGTTTAAACCATTGTAGATGGTAAAGAGTTGTGAAATGCTACTTTTTAGTATATGAACTTTTTATTCCGCGTAGTAAGCGAACGATTCGCGTACCAATTCTGATGATGCGGTAATATCAATCTGTGCCTTACCGATAGCGTTCAGCAGAACAAAATTGATTTTACCATGTGAATTCTTCTTATCATACTTCATAAGCTCTATAATTTGGTCTATTTCTTCTTCAGAAAAAACCACTTTATCGTAATAACTTAGAAATGATTTTTTAATATCTTCCAGCGCAGTGCGTTCAAGTCCCGTTAATTTATGGGATAGATAGCCTTCTAGAATCATCCCAATGGCGATAGCCTCCCCATGAAGTAAGGTATCCGTTTCTTTGCTTTCCAACCGATGTGACTCTACGGCATGACCCAAGGTGTGGCCATAATTCAATATTTTACGCAGTCCTTGTTCCGTTGGGTCTTGTAAAACAACCTTATTCTTTATGACTATGGAGGGTAAAATCTGTTCTTTAATCTCCGCTAGGCTAGTTGTTGCCTTTAAATCATCCCAATAAGCTTTGTCCTTTATAAGGCCATGCTTTAGCATTTCCGCAAAACCACTGGTGACTTGGCGCTCTTCTAGGGTGTCTAAAAAATCGGTAATGACCAATACCATTTTGGGTTGGTTGATAACACCTATCTGATTCTTTAAAGAACCCAAGTCCACTCCCGTTTTGCCACCAACGGACGCGTCAACCATAGAAAGTAGGGTAGTGGGAACGTTTATAAAATCTATACCGCGCTTAAAGGTCGATGCCACAAAACCGCCTAGGTCCGTTAGTACGCCGCCACCTAAATTAATAATAAGGCTTTTGCGGTCCGCACCCAATTCGGAAAGTGCCTCCCAAACTCCAAGACAGGTCTGAATGGTTTTGTTGACCTCACCAGATTCAATCTCAATAATTTCGAAATGATAGTCTCCTGAAATTTGTGCCATGAATTTTGGTAAACAAAGATCATGCGTGTTTTCGTCTACCAATATAAAAATCATGGAATAATTCTCTTGCTTCAGATGCGTATTTAATGAAGCATAGGCGGTGGCGTTAAAATGTACGGCGTAAGCATCAGAAATAATAGACTCCATAAAAATATTAGATTAATCAAAAGGCTATGTTGGCCTTAGTTTTGGGTACAAAATAAAGGTTATTTTTAATTAAAAGAATAGAAATTCTGTGATTATATTTGAGAGGTAGAAATATTGCTATTTATGGATGAAATTTTTGAGGATACCGCAACCGCCTTCTCGTTAAAGACAGATTCAGAATTGGAACGCGCCTACTTTCTTTTTAAGATGATCGCCAATGAACCCTTGGTTAAAATGGGAACCCTAATGACCAATTTTGCCCTAAAGGCCAAGTTACCAGTTGAAGGACTAATCCGTGCAACTGTTTTTGACCATTTTTGTGGAGGGATAAGCGAAGAGGATTGTTTGCCAGTTGTAGATCGCATGTTCGAGAAAAAGGTATGCTCCGTGTTGGATTATTCAGTGGAGGGTAAGGAAGAAGAAGACCCATTTGACAACGCCACTGCCACCATTCTCAAAATTCTGGACTTTGTAAAGGAAAAAGAAGCGATTCCCTTTGCTGTTTTTAAACCTACAGGGTTTGGACGGTTTGCATTATATCAAAAAATTGGAGAAAAAAAACCGCTGACCACGGAGGAAACGGCAGAATGGCAGCGTGTTGTAAATCGATTTGACAAGGTATGTAAGAAGGCTTATGACCTGGATGTTTCGCTATTAATAGATGGGGAAGAAAGTTGGATGCAGGATGCCGCAGATGACCTTGCTACTCAAATGATGCGTAAGTATAACAAAAAAAAAGCCATCGTATTTAATACGCTACAGACCTACCGATGGGATAGACTTCCTTACTTAAAGGAACTGCATAAAATGGCCGAACAAGAAGTGTTTAAGATAGGAATGAAAGTGGTTCGTGGGGCTTATATGGAAAAGGAGAACGAGCGGGCTTTGGAACAAGGATATCCCACTCCCATATGCTCGTCTAAATTGGCAACGGACACTAATTTTGATGAAACCATCGCCTACATGATCGCCAATTTAGATAATATTTCTATTTTCTCCGGAACGCACAACGAGCAAAGTTGTTTGAAGCTTATTGAGCTGATGCAAGAAAAAGGTATTTCAAAAGACCATGAGGGTATTTGGTTTGGGCAGTTATACGGTATGAGCGATCATATTTCCTTTAATCTCGCCGATAGAGGATACAATGTTGCAAAATATTTGCCTTTTGGACCGGTAAAAGACGTGATGCCCTATCTGATCAGACGAGCGGAGGAAAATACCTCTGTTGCCGGGCAGACTACGAGAGAACTTTCGTTGCTCAAAAAAGAACGCAAACGCAGAAAGATATAATTGTTTTTTGTTTACTAATCATCGCTACAGCTTTAGAAAGTAGAAAATCTAAACTGGGTGTAACTTTGGTTTAAATCGTAGTTTAACTAATTCATGGTTGGAACTATGCTTTCTAATATGGCTTCTTTGTTACAATTGCGTACCGTAGCGATTATTTTCTTATCCTTGATTTCGCCTTCCACAATATAAGTCTTGCAAGGGGTAGATTTTGTTTCACTACGCCCAAAATCTACATCCCCGTTGGTAAGCAGGCCTATGATGTCCGTTGTATCTAGTTCTTTGTTTTGTAACTGTTCTTTAACCGCATCGGAATACTGCATAGGTTTGGAACGTATATCCTTTAAAGTTCTGCAATTGGGCAAGTAACAGAAATACACCCCAGTATCCTCGGTTTTTTTCTTAAAGAAGAAGGCTAAAAATAAAATTCCGATAGAAACTCCGAACAAATAAAATCCCAACCGTTTTAAAAATGGCATATATGCATATAATTATTGTTAAACCGATGTAAAATTATGGTTTTCCTACGGATACGGAAAGAAACACAAGTGCTAATCTAGAATATGAGGAAGTTGATATCGCTGTACTGCAAATCAAACCATTCTCCTACCGATTTATTGGTAAGTATGCCATGGTACATGTATAGTCCGTTTCGCAGTCCCTTGTCAAAACGCAGCGAATTTTCCAATCCGCCATCTTCCCCTATTTTAAGCAGATATGGAGTAAATATATTGCTGATGGAAACCGTTGCCGTTTTAGGATACCGAGACGGTATATTGGGAACTCCATAATGCAACACACCATATTTTTCTATGGTGGGTTTGTTGTGTGATGTAATTTCCGAAGTTTCAAAACAACCCCCGGTATCGATACTTACGTCTATAATAACAGCACCCTTTTTCATGTGTTCTACCATGGTACTAGAAACTACCACCGGTGACCTGTCCTTTCCGCGGGTAGCACCGATGGCAACATCACAGCGCTTCAATGCTTTTAGAAGATTTTTAGGCTGCAGGGTAGAGGTGTATACGGTTTGTTTTAAGTGAGTCTGTATATTTCGAAGCTTTGTGATAGAATTATCAAATATTTTAATGTTCGCACCCAATCCGATAGCAGATCGTGCTGCAAATTCCCCTACCGTACCTGCACCAATGATAACAACTTCAACAGGGGGAACACCACTTATATTCCCGAACATGAGTCCATTACCCTTATTACTGGCGGACATGAGCTCCGAAGCAATAAGTACGGAAGAAATTCCTGCAATTTCACTCAAGGAACGTACAGCGGGGAATTTCCCGTCTTCGTCCCTTATGTATTCGAAGGCTATGGCGGTAATTCGTTTACGGGCCAATTCCTCGAAATAGGATTTTCGTTGCGTTTTTATCTGTAAGGCGGAAATAACGGTGGTCTGCGGATTGATCATTCCAATTTCCGCAAGAGTAGGGGGTTCCACTTTTAACAATAAAGGGCAGCCAAATACTTTGGCCGTATCCTTAGTAATTTCACCTCCGGCATTGGTATAATCCAAATCCGAAAAATGAGCTCCCTTTCCAGCACCCGATTCAATAAGTACACGATGCCCATTGGAGGTAATGGCATTTACGGCATCTGGAGTAAGGCATATTCGTTTTTCTTGGTATTGATTTTCCTTCGGTAAACCTATAAAAAGTTCGCCTTTTTGTTTTAAGATTTCCAAGGTTTCTTCCTGGGGAAGCAACTGCTGTTTACTAAAGGGTGATGAAGGTTGATTCATAGGTGAAAATGGTCTAAAACCCACTATAAGGTGTTGCCTTCAAATGTACAATTTTTAGCTAAAATAGTATGTGGTTGAAAAACAAGGGTAAACCTACTCTTGTTTACTGTTAAAACTGACTAAGTTCTGCAGTCTTATTTGAAACTGTTTTGCCGCTTGTTCCAAATTCCGTGTAGATAATTTACGGTCTAACTCATCTGCAATAGATTCATTGGTAAGATTGTCTAAATTTTCATCCAGAGTATCATTTACTCCACTTATCTCATCTTTGGACTTTAGCGCTGCTAATTCGGCGTCCATAGCTTCAAGGTCTATCCCGTGAACATATTTATCGTACAACTTAATTCTTATAAAGTAAACGAACGGTATCAACACCATACAAATTGGTAGTAACCACAAAAGGTTTTTGGTATCTATATAGTTGTCATAACTGTATGCCACTTCAAATAACTGAAATGAATACATTAATACTGGAATTAAAATGATATGGTACCACCAGTGTTTACAAGTGAAAAACCAAATCAGAAGTAATCCAAGAGGTACAAGCTTACCTAACAATACCCATACATAAACGCCAAGATCCTGAAAGCCATTGTCATCTATTTCATATCCCAGAATATTTAAAACGGCGCCTTCATCGGTAGAAACATATTCATGGAGTTTGAAAATAAACGGAGATAAAATGATGAAAAGTACTACAAATGTATCAAGGAATAATTTCCTTTTGGCATCTGTTCGTAGTCTCTTTTGAGTTTTCGTAGTCAAAATATAATCTAAATTTGATAAGGGTTTAGATTACCATAACGAAAAAAAGAGCAATTTATTGATTGCCCTTTTTTATAATTTGTATTTTAACAAGTATTTACTTTTGACCTCTTCTACTAGGCACTTCTATTTTTCTTTTATCAATACTTAATTCGTGAGTTTTTTCCACTAAAGGTAAAACCATAGCAGTTAAGAAAGTACCAAGTGCAATAGTTGCGATAATTCTGTTTTTGTTTTTCATTTTCGTTAGGGGTTTTTGAGTATTAACTTATAATGTCTACATCAAATGTAAGAAATAAAGTACACTCATCATGCTTTTAAACGTTAAAAACGTGTATTTTAACGTTTAAAACTTACATTTTAACGAAAAACAGGTATTTCATCGAAAAAATACAATAAAAAAAGTGGTTCAGTTAGTAGGAAGTAAACCTTTTGGTACTCTGTTTGCTATATAAGTTATAAGTATGCATACTAAAACGAAATTCTACGTTCCGTAGGGGTCAGGATTTCAATGTTGATGTTCATTGTATCCGGTGGAATTAAATTAGGAATCTTTTCTGGCCATTCCATAATAATCCAAGCATCAGAATGTAAATAATCTTCCAATCCCATATCCATGGCTTCCATTTCATCTTCTAAACGATAAAAATCAAAATGGTAGGCTAATACTGCTCCGTTAAGATCATGGTATTCATTGACCAACCCAAAGGTGGGACTACTTACCGTATCCAAGCTGCCCAGTTCTGCCACTAACGTTTTAATAAGCGTTGTTTTACCAGCACCCATTGGGGCGTAAATGGCTAGGCTTTTGCTTTTGGCATTTTTTATGACCGCAGCTGCAATTTGATTGATTTCGTTTAAAGTATAAACTATCTTCGTCATTTAAACGTTTGTCTTAAAAGCTCTCGTTAATCATCCTTAATATTAATATATTGAGTAAGTATAATAGAACTATTTATATAAAAGAAGGAATTGTCGCATTTTTAATTGTGACTTTACCGTTCACGATATTTTTGCATTTGTTTTATAGCGATACTGATGACTATATTATGGTTTTTAGCTATTCGTATTATCACCACTATGCAAGTGCGGAGATTTTTATGTGGATTATTCTTTCCTTGCTGATACCATTATTTTTTTTAATTATTTGGTTTCTTGAATGCACTTATCGTTGGAAATGGTTCATTTTGTCGCCTCTTATAATTAGGTTATCGTATTTACTAAAAAACCAATTGTACTATCCTGAAATCATAGAGAATAATCTAACGTTATTTGCACTATGCGTTATTATAATTTTCGTGTTTTTTCTCCTATTGATTAAAAAATATTCTTATCAGCGTGACCTTGAAAAGCATCCTTTTTCTTCTTTAAAAGCCAATGGTATATTTTTTAGTAAAGATATCATTAATTCATTTTTGACTTATATTAAAACAAAGAAGGAAAGTAAATATGCCTCTTTAACACATTTAGTATATTTGGATACAACCATTTCCAAAGAAATTAAGAAGCATAGGATGACTAGAAGAAATTCTATCCTTGTTTTCGATATAGTAATTATATTCTTTATAGTTTTAAGTAGTTTGTTGTTATACGTTGAACTGTTTTTTCCAGAGGGAGCGCAGTTTTTTTATGTTTTAGATTTTAAAATTGTAAGCCTGAACTTTGGAGATGTGAAGACTATGTCTCATGTGCTTTTCAATAAAGTATCGATTCTATTATGTTTGTTAATTTGGTTCGTAACCTCTTTCAAATGGTATAAATATGCCTTGCTTTCTCCCATATTTATGACCGCATACCAACTTTGGGAATTATTTCAGCCTTATAAGATAATCGATGAATATTCTTTATTTACTATGTTGCCTTGGATTTTTGGTTTGTCAGCCCTTCTTGTGTTTATTGGGGTAAAAGTAAACTACGTTAATTTGATTATTGATTATCAAAAAGAAATTAGTGCAAAAATAGATGAGTTAATTACCAAAAACGCTAAAGGCTTTACTTCACAAGAAAAAGAAAGCCTATCTCTTATAAACGGAATGGGCAATCACAAGGCGCACAAATTCTATAAACTCGAAGAACTATTAAAATTAAAACAACAATTGGAGTCCAAAGTAAAAAAGTAGGGTTGCTAAAAAAGTAGGGTTGTTGAATAGGCTATTTAGAACGTTTTAAGCTAAGCATTTAAATTAAGCTTGGGAACAAATCTATCTAAATACGTTGATAGACCATAAAAGATTGGTAAAGTGATTGCAGTAAAAGTGAAAATAGAAAACAAAGAATTATTGGGCTTATTATAGAATTCTTTTACACGATAGTGAACAAGTAAAATAAATATAAGAATCCTACAGTATTGTTAGCCTCAGGTAATTTAGAAATAAAGACCTATTGCTTCTTCTCTTTTTTTTCTATCTCGGCAGTAACCTCTTTAAGCAACCGCTTTAATTCCTCTTCTTGTTTTTCCCTAATTTTTGCCTCAATGATTTTTTCTATTTCCCGTTGTTTCTCCTCAGGTAGTTTATCATAATCCAAGATAAGTTCTTCATTTAGCATTTCTCCTTTACCGGTAATTAACCAAACTACATTTAGTTGTGGGTACGCTTTGAGTATATTTTCTATAACATCGCTACCAATAGAAGCGCTGTTCTTTTGCATTCGTAATGTATATCCATTAGAAGCACCAATAGATAAATCAAACTGTCTTGCACTAAGGCCAGCGTATTTGATAAACTGGATTAATCGGTCAATGGTTTTAAGCATAATAAGTAGAAAACGTTCTCTATTTGCAATTATTTTACAAATATAACAATATTCCCTCTACTACTTCATTTGTTAAACATTATCGCTGCGTATACTTTATAAGTCGATTAAATTCTATATTTATTTTATTTATATAGAAAATAATCTATATTTGATTTTCAGTGTTTAATTATGAAAGAACTATTTCCAAAAGAAATTATTGAGCATAGTACGGAGTATTTTATTCCAAAAAATACCGTAAAGAGCACCATTATTTATGGGTTGGTTCTTTTGGTAATGGTTTGCGGTATCGCGGTCTTACCTTTCCTAAGTATCCCCATCTTTACCTCGGGTAGAGGCCTGCTAAAACCTAATAAGGATAGAATGTCCATTACCAGTATCAATCCTGGCAGAGTAACCTATAATGCAATAGAAAATAATACAAAAGTTGAAATGGGCGATACCCTAGTGGTATTACAAACCAACGTTCTGGACGACCAATTAAACCTGAACCACAAAAAAATCGAGATTATTACCAAGGAAATTGCCGACTTAAAGAATATAGTATCCAATAAACGCAGTGCCGTGGCTACCTTGTTGACCCCAAAGTTTAAAAGGGAAATGATACAATACAATGCCAGATTAACCCAACACTATACCAAACTAAAAAATCTTAAAATAGCCTTGGAGAGGAATACAAAGCTTTTAGCCAAAGGAGTCATTGCAAAGGTGGAATATGAGGATAGCAAATTGGCCTATGATTTGGAAAATAACGCACTGCATCAATTTCAAAAAAGTACCAGAAACTCTTGGCAAGCCACCATAACGGAGTTGGAGAATCAACTTATTGAATATGAAAACAATGTGGAACAGGTAATGAACAACAAAAAGAGCTATGTGATTACAGCTCCTATAAAAGGTACTTTAATAAATAGTAGCAGTATGAATAATGGAAGTTTTATTAATGCAGGTAAGCTGTTGGGAGAAATAACACCAGATACGGAACTTATTGCAGAATGTTATATTTCGCCTAAGGATATTGGCCTCATAGATAAGGATAAGGACGTTACTTTTCAAATTGACGCTTTCAACTACAACCAATGGGGGCTTGCCTCCGGCAAAATTATTCGTGTAGGGGAGGATGTAGAATTTATTGAGAACCAACCTTTTTATAAAATACAATGCAAATTAAATGAGGGGCAATTAAAACTAAAAAATGGCTATAGCAGGCCCTTAGGAAAGGGAATGACATTAAACGCAAGATTTGAAATTACAGAACGAACCTTGTATGACCTCCTTTACGACAAAATGGATGATTGGCTAAACCCAGGAAACGGAAACGAACTAGTAACAAGCAACTAATTATGGCGAAAAAAACAGTAAAGCAGCACGATATTACCGACTGCGGAGCGGCTTGTTTAGCCTCTATAGCAGCACATTTTAAATTAAATTATCCCATTGCTAGGATAAGACAATACGCAGGTACCGATAAAAAAGGTACAAATGTTTTTGGATTGATCAAAGCTGCCGAAAAACTGGGTTTTGATGCCAAAGGTGTTCGGGGAGATTTTGACAGTTTGTTTAAAATTCCCAAACCGGCTATTGCCCACATCATTGTTAAAGAAGTTCTGCATCATTATGTGGTGCTTTACGATATATCTAAAACCCATGTAACGGTAATGGATCCCGGAAGTGGGAAGATGGAAAAAAGAAGTCACGAAGATTTTAAAAAGGAATGGACAGGCGTGTTGGTATTGTTGGTGCCCAATGAGGATTTTAAGGTGGGTAATGAAAAAGTGTCTGTCTACAAACGGTTTTGGTTCCTGTTACGGCCACATAAAACGGTATTGGTACAGGCTTTTATAGGTGCACTCGTCTATACTTTATTGGGGTTTTCTACCGCTATTTATATCCAGAAGATTACAGACTATGTGCTTATAGACGGTAATACAAAGCTTTTGAACCTATTGAGCGTTATTATGGTAGTGCTTTTAGTGGTTAAAGTGCTGATAGGGGTTTTTAAGGATGTATTTCTAATTAAGACCGGACAGCAGATAGATGCACGACTTATTTTGGGCTACTACAAACACTTGTTAAAATTACCGCAGCAGTTTTTTGATACTATGCGCGTAGGGGAAATCATATCTAGAATTGGAGATGCCGTAAAAATTAGAAATTTTATAAATGGTGTAGCCCTTTCGTTGACGGTTAATGTGTTGATAGTCGTTTTTTCCTTTGCGCTTATGTTTTCTTACTATTGGAAGCTGGCGTTGATTATGGCAGCCATTATTCCTATTTATGTAGTCATTTACTGGGTGGTTAATAGATTGAACAAAAAAGTGGAGCGCAAGGTTATGGAAGATGCCGCAGATTTGGAGAGCCAGTTGGTGGAGTCCATAAATTCCGTAGGAACCATCAAAAGGTTTGGTTTGGAAAGCTTTGCGAATTTAAAAACGGAAACACGGTTTATTAAGTTGCTGAATACAGGGTATAAATCTGCCCTAAACTCCATTTTTTCTGGAACTTCCTCCAATACCATTTCACAGATCTTTGTCATTATTTTGTTATGGGCGGGATCTGGTTTTGTGATAGATAATGAAATTACCCCAGGTGAACTCTTATCTTTTTATGCCATTGTAGGTTATTTTACAGGACCTCTGGTAAGTTTAATCGGAGCGAACAAGGAGATTCAAAATGCATTGATTGCTGCTGAACGCCTTTTTGAAATACTCGATTTGGAGCGTGAGGAGTCAGGAGAAAAAATAGTATTGACCAAAGATAAAATTGGAGATATCAGCTTTGAAAATGTTGGCTTTAACTATGGCACAAGGGTAGAAGTTTTTAAAGATTTTAACTTAAAAATTAAAAAGGGAAAAATTACCGCCTTTGTAGGCGAAAGTGGCTCTGGTAAATCTACCTTGGTTTCCCTTTTGCAGAATATTTACCCTATTAACAAAGGCAAAATCACCATTGGGCAGACCAATCTAAAATATATGGACAATGAAAGCCTTCGTGAACTGGTAGCGGTAGTACCACAGCAGATAGACCTGTTTGCAGGTAATGTTATAGAAAATATTGCCGTAGGCACCTTACAGCCCAACATGGATTTAATAATGCAGATATGTAAGGATATTGGAATTTTGGAGTTTATAGAAAGCTTGCCAAATGGCTTTGCCACGTATTTAGGAGAAAATGGGGCAAGTCTTAGTGGCGGGCAAAAACAGCGTATTGCCATAGCAAGGGCCCTTTACAAACAACCGGAAATCTTGGTCTTGGACGAGGCTACATCTTCTTTGGATAGTGGGTCCGAAACCTTCGTACAAAAAGCGATAGATCAGATGCGCCAACAAAATAAGACCATTGTAATAATAGCGCATCGCTTAAGTACCGTAGTGAATGCAGATACCATCGTAGTATTGGAAAAAGGAGAGGTGGTTGAGCAAGGCAATCATGAGGCTCTTTATGAAAAACGAGGGCTGTACTACAGATTATGGCGGCAACAATTGCCAAGATTAACGTTTAAATTAAAATCGGCAGTATAGCCCAAAAATAACACTTTTATGAAGCAGTTAACAAAGCAAATAGCTCTTTTAGAACGCGTAGACCAGTTGATTAGATTAAAAGCAACAGGAAGTCCTAAACAATTGGCGAAACGCTTGCAAGTATCCGAAGCAACAGTTTTTCGTATTATAGAGACCATGAAAGAAATGAACGCACCTGTGTGTTACAACATAGCTATTCAAAGCTATAGCTACACGGAAACTACTAAGTTTAAATGTGGTTTTTTTGTGCAAGAATTAGATGCGATAGAAGAACGCAGCCTTTCTGGGGGTCAAAATTTTAGTAATCTTGTAAAAATATTGAAATTTTAACATTTTTAGTTACTGACTATCAAATTTTGAGAGTGCCTATTCGCATATTTATATTGTATTTAAAACAGCGCGCTAGGTTAACATAGGTTTTAAATGCAAAAAATAAATGTTTAATTTAAAATTATTTGAAAAATGGAAAGTTTAAAAGATTTTGGTTTAAAAGAGTTAACTAAGAATGAAAAATTAATTTTAGAAGGTGGATTTTATATTCCTGTTCTTGTACCAACATGGTTCGGCGAAGCCGTAGAAGGATTTGTTGAAGGTGTAAAGGCAGGCTTCGATTCTGTAGTAGGCGCGCACATGAGAGTACATCACTAATTTTAAAATTTATATATTATGGAGCTTAAAGAATTAAATAATGACGATTTATTATTAGTTAATGGTGGTGGTGCTAGAGAAGTAGGAGAAGCAATAGGCTGGTTTATCGGAGCTTCAGTTGCAACTGTTCTCGTTGCTGTTCACATTGTAGCCGATAGGATAGTTTCCTAAATCATTATAATTAAGACCATCAATTTTTTCAAAAATTGATGGTCTTTCAATACAAATTAGCTAAATGCAGTTAATCTCAAGCATATATAAATTTGTTTTACAACCAGAAAAAACTATTAAATTTTCCAATAAAATAACCTTTAAAGTAATTTCAAAAGAATTTTGGAGGTTTGTCGTTTTTGACATTTTAAGTATTATAGTTTGGGCAGTATTTGTTACAATCTTTTATATATTGTTCGATGATTTCAAAATCCTTTTCGATAGTAAAGTTAATAGTAATAATTCTCTAGGATGGAAGTTGATTTTTTTTGCATGTATAGCTCCAATTATAGAAGAGGTTTCCTTTAGATTAGCCTTAAATCCTTCAAAATTTAATTTATCAATAAGTTTAGCAGTTCAAACTGTTCTCTACTTACATCTTTTGTATCTAATAGATGTAAATTTTTATATTAGATTATTGATAATGTTAGTCTTAGGTTTATTTCTAAATATTTATATGCCACAAAAAATAGAAAACTTTATTAATAAGAACCTGCGTTTATTCATTTATTACAATATTATATTCTTTGGTTTAATTCATACCTCAAACTTTGATTTTACTTCGGTTTCGCAAATTTACTTCATTCCATTTCTTATTTTAATACAATTGCTTTTAGGAATATATTTTAGTTATATACGACTTAAATATAATTTTTTAATTGTTCTAGGCCTTCATATATTTCATAACTTTATATTCATTAGTTTAGGGGCAATTATTTAAGTTTTGCTTTATTAACCTGAATTTATGGTAACATAAAGGAGAGCTCCCCGCTCCCGCTAGTCTCGGACTAGTGGCGGTCATCAGAAAGTAAATAACGGTATCAGTTGCGGTATTACTTCGTTCTTCTACGCCAAGAGCCTAAGTAAAACAGTAGCACTCCAATGGTATTTCTTATACTATTTAGGCTCCAAAACCACAAAAGGAATAATCATTTCTTCTAAGGAAACCCCTCCATGCTGGTAGGTATTTCGGTAATAGCTCACATAATGGTTGTAATTGTTTGGGTAGGCAAAGAACATATCGTTTTTGGCAAAGATATAGGAGCTACTCATGTTTATACTAGGTAAATAAATGCTTTTCGGGTCTTTGGCTGCTAAAACATCATTATCCTCATACGTAAGGCTCCTGCCCGTTTTGTAGCGAAGATTTGCGCTGGTATCGCGGTCTCCCAACACTTTGGAGGGAGATTTTACGTTTATAGTACCATGGTCTGTGGTAATAATAAGTTTCATGCCCATTCGTTGCGCTTGCTGAATAATTTCTAACAAAGGCGAATTTTTAAACCAGCTTTGAGTTAGAGAACGGTAGGCTTTATCGTTGGATGCTAATTCTTTTATGACTTCCATCTCTGTTTTGGAATGGGAAAGCATATCCACAAAATTATAAACGATTACCGTTAAGTCCTTATCCTTTTGAGAGTTGAAATTCTGGGAAAGTTGCTTGCCTTGTTTTAAGCTACTTATTTTATGGTAGTCCCAGTTTAGGTTCAAACCTAATCGCTTAAGCTGTTCTCCCAAAAATTGAGCCTCAGATAAATTTTTACCACCTTCATCGGTATCGTTTTTCCACCAATCTGGATATTTTTTTTCCATATCCAGCGGAGTTAAGCCTGAGAAAATTGCATTTCTGGCATATTGGGTCGCCGTAGGCAGTATGCTGAAATAGCTTTTCTCTTTCTGTTTCTTATAAAACGTATTTACCGTGTCTTCAAAGGCATACCATTGGTCATATCTAAGATTGTCTACCACAACCAACAGTGTTTTGGAATTTTTTAATTCCGGAGCTATCCATTTTTTAAATAGGGTGTGGGATAGGACGGGAGCATCGTAATCAGAAAACCAATCTTCATAATTTTTGTCTATGAACTTCCCGAACTGGTTGTTAGCCTCTACTTTCTGGGACTCCAAAATTTCGAACATCCCGCTATCTTCAATTTGTTCTAGCTGTAGCTCCCAGTAAATTAGTTTCTTATATAGCTCGGCCCATTCCTCATATGAATTTACCATAGATAAATCCATCGCAATCTTTCGGAACTCTTGTTGGTAGTTACTAGTGGTTTTCTCGGATACCAAACGGGAATGGTCCAAATTTTTCTTGAGAGACAGTAAAATCTGGTTGGGGTTCACTGGTTTAATAAGGTAGTCTGCAATCTTAGAACCAATGGCTTCTTCCATAATAAATTCTTCCTCACTTTTGGTAATCATTACTACGGGAATGGAGGCATCCATCACCTTAATTTCATTCAAGGTTTCTAGGCCGGATATTCCTGGCATGTTTTCGTCCAAAAACACAATGTCTACACTTGTCTGTTCAAGTTCCTCTAGGGCTTCCCGACCACTTTGAGAAGTAATTACCTCGTAACCCTTGCTTTGTAAAAATAATATATGAGGCTTAAGCAAATCAATCTCATCATCTACCCAAAGTATTTTAATTTTGTTCATCCTCTTATTTAGTTCTTTTTATAGTATTAATTCCGGACTTGTTGATTTTTTTAGAACTATGTATATGCAACCTTACTTATTGTTACAATTGTATAACTTTGTGTTTTATTTCAAATAAAATATACTTTGTCCAAATCAAATAAGCTTAAGATATTCAATGATCCAATTTACGGATTTATTAGAATCCCGAACCCTTTAGTATTTGACCTTATTGCTCATCCTTATTTTCAAAGACTGCGTAGAATTTCTCAAATGGGACTCTCCTATCTCGTATATTCTGGAGCACATCATACGCGATTTCACCATGCCTTGGGTTGTGTACATCTGATGCAGAAAGCTATTCAAGTACTTCGTTTTAAGGGTGTTGCAATTTCTAACGAAGAGGAACAAGGCTTACTTTGCGCTATACTTTTACACGATATAGGGCATGGGCCTTTCTCGCATGCCATGGAACACAGTATTGTAGAAGGCGTAAGTCATGAGTACATTTCTAATAAATTTATGCAGGAACTCAATGCGCTATTTAACGGAAGTTTAACTGTTGCGCTGGCTATCTTCTCAGGTAATCACCCTAAAAAATTTCTAAATCAGCTTGTGAGTAGTCAGTTGGACATAGATCGTTTAGACTATTTAAAACGTGATAGTTTTTATACGGGTGTAGCAGAGGGCAATACGAACTCCGATCGGCTCATTACCATGCTCAATGTTGTGGAAGGCGAATTGGTAGTGGAGGAAAAGGGAATTTATTCTGTCGAAAAATTTTTAATGGCGAGGCGTTTTATGTATTGGCAGGCCTATCTACATAAGACGGGTGTTGTTGCCGAGCAATTGCTTATAAGTATTTTAAAACGTGCGCGATATCTGATTTCAGATGGGTTTAAACTAAGAGCAAGCAGCTCGTTAGTGTACTTTTTATCGACCGCTGTTGATAGAAATAATTTTGATACCAAAACGCTTGATATTTTTGCACAGCTAGACGATGTAGATATTCTTGCGGCAATTAAGGATTGGCAGCATACAGAGGATTTTGTGCTTTCAGAACTCTGTAAAAGGATTTTAAATCGTCGTTTACTAAATATAAAAATTAAAAAAGAACCCATATCTAAAAAACGATTTCAACAAAAATTTCAAGAGGTTAAGAATGATTATCAACTTAGTGACGAGGAAACAAGCTACTTTGTTTTCCAAGGTATCTTGGAGAACAAAGCGTATGACCGCTATGAGCAAAACATTAATATCTTAAGAAAAAATGGAAAAATTGTAGATGTGGCCAAATTATCGGATCACTTAAATTTGAATGCCTTGTCTAAAACCGTTACCAAATATTATATCTGCTATCCCAAAGATGCCGTTTAACTATTTTTCTTACTTTTGCTCTCATGGTATTTACAGCTGGTCAGATTGCAGGTATTTTAGATGGTGAAGTACAAGGAAATGCAGAGGTAGCCGTTCATAAACTTTCAAAAATAGAAGAGGGGGAAAAGGGGTCTCTGACGTTTTTGGCCAACCCTAAATACACTTCGTTTATCTACAATACAAAAGCTTCGGTAACTATAGTAAACAAGGACTTTGTACCTGAACAAGCGTATACCACTACACTTATAAAAGTAGCCGATGCATACGAATCCTTTTCAAAATTATTGGACTATTATAATCAGGCAAAGCATACCAAAGTAGGCTTAGAAACTCCCATCTTTAAATCGGATACCGCTTCCTACGGAGAAAACTTTTATTTAGGAGCATTCTCCTATTTAGGTGACAATGTGAAAATTGGTGATAATGTAAAGATTTATCCTAATGTTTATATTGGAGAGAACGTAAGCATTGGTGATGGTGTAACCGTGTTTGCCGGAGCAAAAATTTACTCCGAAACTACTATTGGTAAGAACTGTGTAATACATAGTGGCGCTATTCTTGGAGCCGATGGTTTTGGTTTTACCCCTGATAGCAAAGGAGAATTCAGGAAAGTTCCGCAAACGGGCAACGTGGTAATAGAGGATAATGTTGATGTTGGTGCCGGTACAACTATAGATCGCGCCACCTTAGGATCAACTATTTTAAGAAGAGGGGTGAAGTTGGATAATCAGATACAAATTGCCCATAATGTGGAAATCGGAGAACATACCGTAATCGCAGCCCAAACTGGTGTTGCGGGCTCTACAAAAATTGGAAAACATTGCATGATTGGTGGTCAAGTAGGAATTGTTGGACATATTGTTATCGGTGATTATGTTAAAATTCAGGCCCAATCCGGAATAGGAAGAAATGTAAAAGATCATGAAGTATTACAGGGATCTCCTGCGTTAAACTATGGAGACTACAACAAGTCCTATGTTTATTTTAAAAACTTACCGAAAATAATCAATAGAATAGATAACCTTGAAAAAAAGGAAGGATGATTAAGACAACAACAGATAAGCAACGTACAATAGGGAAAGAAGTATCCCTTACTGGTGTTGGCTTGCATACTGGTGCCAACGTTACGCTTAAGTTTTTACCCGCGGGGGAGAATCATGGTTATGCCTTTAAAAGAATAGATTTGGAAGGGCAACCCATTATAGAGGCCGATGCAAACTACGTGATTAACACGCAGCGGGGTACGAATCTGGAAAAAAGAGGTGTAAAAATACAGACCTCGGAACATGTTTTGGCTGCTTTGGTGGGATTAGAAATAGATAATGTGTTAATAGAGCTAGATGCCCCGGAACCACCTATTATGGACGGTTCCTCGAAATTTTTTGTAGCTGCTTTGGAAGAAGCGGGTATTGTAGAGCAAAAAGCAACACGTGATGTTTATGTGGTAAAGGAAGTACTCTCTTATAAGGATGAAGCCACAGGCAGTGAAATAACCGTAATACCTTCTGATGAGTACCAAGTTACCACTATGGTCGATTTTGGAACCAAAGTTCTTGGGACTCAAAATGCCACTTTGGAACACCTTGCCGATTTTAAGACAGAAATTGCCGATGCCCGTACCTTTAGCTTTCTTCATGAATTAGAAATGTTGCTTGAAAACGGACTTATTAAAGGTGGAGACCTAAACAACGCAATTGTATATGTGGATAAGGAGATTTCAGAACAAACCATGAAAAAATTAGAGAAAGCCTTTAATAAAAAGAAGCTTTCTGTAAAACCAAACGGAATTCTTGATAATCTTACCTTACATCAGCCCAATGAGGCCGCCCGTCATAAGCTTTTAGATGTGATTGGCGACTTGGCTTTAGCAGGAACACGGATACAAGGAAAGGTGATTGCTAACAAACCGGGACATTTTGTAAATACGCAGTTTGCAAAAAAGCTTTCTAACATTATTAAGTTGGAAAAGAGGAATAATGTTCCTAAGTACGACCTAAGCTTGCCGCCTTTTATGGATATCCACCAAATCATGGCCATGCTACCCCACCGACCGCCGTTTCTATTAATAGACCGTATTCTAGAACTTTCAGAGCAGCATGTTGTGGGAATGAAAAACGTTACCATGAACGAACCCTTTTTTGTAGGGCATTTTCCAGGTGCTCCGGTAATGCCCGGTGTTTTGCAGGTAGAAGCAATGGCACAAACAGGAGGAATATTGGTGCTGAGTACGGTACCAGACCCCGAGAACTATCTAACACTGTTTATGAAAATAGATAAGGTTAAATTTAAAAGACCTGTCTTACCTGGTGATACTTTAATTTTTCATTGTAGTTTAATTACCCCTATCAGACGGGGAATATGCCACATGCAGGCCTATGCGTATGCTAACGATAAATTGGTAAGCGAAGCAGAAATGATGGCACAAATAGTTAAAAGAACATAGCATGAATCAGCCATTGGCTTATATCCATCCTGGAGCAAAAATCTCAAAGAATGTCGTGGTAGAACCCTTTACTACCATTCATAATAATGTAATCATCGGCGACGGAACTTGGATCGGTTCCAATGTTACCATTATGGAAGGTGCGCGCATTGGAAAGAATTGTAATATTTTTCCAGGTGCGGTAATTTCAGCACCACCGCAAGACCTGAAGTACGACGGTGAGGATACGACCGTCGTAATAGGCAACAACACTACTATTCGGGAATGTGCTACTATTCACAAAGGTACCTCCGATAGGATGAAGACCGTGATAGGTAAGAACTGTCTTATTATGGCCTATTGCCATATTGCTCACGACTGTTTTGTAGGTGATAATTGTATTTTCTCCAATAATTCTACCCTGGCGGGTCATGTGACCATAGGGGATAATGTTATCCTTGCAGGATTAGTTGCCGTTCATCAATTTGTATCTATTGGTCAGCACGCTTTTGTTACTGGTGGCTCTTTAGTTCGTAAAGACGTTCCGCCCTATGTAAAAGCGGCTAGGGAACCTTTGTCCTATGTTGGTATCAATTCCGTTGGGTTAAGAAGAAGAGGCTTTATCTCTGAAAAGATTAGAGAGGTTCAAAATATTTACAGAATACTGTACCAGAAAAATTACAATAATACGCAGGCCGTACAAATTATTGAGGCTGAAATGGAAGCTACGCCAGAGCGAGATGAAATCCTACAATTTATTAGGGATTCGCAGCGTGGTATTATGAAAGGCTATTTTAGCAATAACTAAATGCTACTGTTTATCATAGCGTCAACATATTAAATTAACTATTAATAAAAAATAATGGCATCTACATCCGATATTAGAAAAGGACTTTGTATCCGATACAACAGTGATATCTATAAAATTATCGATTTTCAACATGTTAAACCTGGAAAAGGTCCGGCTTTTGTCCGAACAAAATTGAAAAGTGTTTCTTCCGGAAAAGTCTTGGACAATACGTTTTCGGCAGGACATAAGATTGATGATGTGCGGGTAGAGACGCGTTCTTATCAGTATTTATATCCAGAAGGAGAAACCTATCACTTCATGAATACAGATGATTATAATCAAATCACCTTAGAAGAAAGCGCTTTAGATGCTCCCGGTTTGTTAAAAGAGGGCGAAATTGTAAAAATTATGTTCAATACGGAGGATAGTTTGCCTCTATCTGTAGATATGCCAGCTAGCGTGATATTGGAAGTTACGTATACCGAACCAGGTGTAAAAGGAAATACAGCTACAAATGCAACCAAACCTGCGAAAGTGGAGACAGGAGCTGAGGTAAATGTTCCGTTATTCATTAATGAAGGTGACAAAATTAAAGTTGATACCTCATCTGGTTCCTATATGGAGCGTGTAAAAGAATAACCTTGAAATTCCCTACTACGTACACCTTAAAACAAATAGCCGAAATCATTGGATGTGATTTCGAAGGCCCGGATGACTTTCCGGTTTTGGGCATGAATGAGATTCATGTGGTTGCAGATGGGGACATTGTCTTTGTAGATCATCCTAAGTATTACGATAAAGCGTTACAGTCGAAGGCTAGCATTATATTAATTAATAAGAAGGTGGAATGCCCTGAAGGAAAAGCTTTATTGATTTCAGGAGACCCGTTTAGAGACTTTAATACCCTTACCAATTATTTTAGACCTTTTCAAACAGCTAACCAGGCTATTGCAAGCACTGCTAAAATTGGGGAGAATACAGTAATCCAACCCAACGTTTTTATTGGAAACCATGTGGTAATAGGTGCTAATTGCGTTATCCATTCCAATGTAAGTATTTATGACAACTCTATTATAGGTAACAACGTAACCATACATGCGGGTACAGTGCTGGGTGGTGATGCATTCTACTACAAGAAGCGGCGAGAAGGATATGATAAGTTATGTTCTGGTGGTCGAGTGGTGGTTAAGGACGATGTAGACATTGGTGCCTTGTGTACCGTAGATAAAGGAGTAACTGGAGATACGACGATAGGGGAAGGAACAAAGTTGGATAATCAGGTTCACGTGGGGCACGATACCGTTATTGGGAAGAAATGTTTGATAGCTTCGCAAACGGGTATCGCGGGATGCGTTATTATAGAGGATGAGGTTACCCTTTGGGGACAAGTTGGAACTAATAGCGGAATTACGATAGGAAAAAATGCAGTGATTATGGGACAAACCGGCGTTACTAAATCTGTGGTCGGAGGGAAGAGCTATTTTGGTACACCGATAGAGGAATCAAGAGAAAAACTAAAACAGATGGCCTACATAAAAAAAATTCCAGAGCTAATTCAAAAGATAGATGGTAAACCAACTCAATAGCTGACCGATTAATTATTGAGAAAACAACGATGCAAATACTTGGAGTAAATGGTTCAAGCATTTAAATATCGATTATCATGTAAATAAGAAGCAGAATACTTTAGTATTCATTGCCAAACCTATATTTTTGTCTAGTAAAAATAAAAATCAACAGCAGTATGAGTGTTTTAGTTAATAAAGATTCCAAAATAATTGTACAAGGATTTACCGGAAGCGAAGGTACGTTCCATGCAGGGCAAATGATTGAATACGGAACCAATATTGTTGGTGGCGTAACTCCCGGTAAAGGTGGTCAAGAACATTTGGGAAAACCTGTTTTTAATACTGTATCCGAGGCAGTTGATAAAGTGGGTGCAGACACCACTATTATTTTTGTGCCCCCAGCGTTTGCGGCAGATGCAATTATGGAGGCGGCGAATGCCGGAATTAAGGTGATAATAACTATAACAGAAGGAATTCCTATTGCTGATATGGTAAAGGCTGCCGATTACATAAAGAACATGGATTGCAGGCTCGTGGGTCCTAATTGTCCTGGGGTAATTACGCCAGGAGAAGCGAAAGTTGGTATTATGCCCGGCTTTGTTTTCAAAAAAGGGAATATCGGTATTGTATCCAAATCAGGTACCTTAACCTATGAAGCCGCTGATCAAGTAGTTCGTCAGGGATTGGGAATTACCACGGCCATAGGTATTGGTGGCGATCCCATTATCGGAACTACTACCAAAGAAGCGGTGGAATTATTGATTAACGATCCTGAAACCGAATGCGTTGTAATGATCGGAGAAATAGGCGGACAGTTAGAAGCCGATGCTGCACAATGGTATAAAGCAAGTGGAAGCAAAAAGCCTATTGTTGGATTCATAGCTGGCGAAACTGCACCAGCAGGAAGAACTATGGGACATGCGGGTGCAATCGTTGGAGGAAGTGATGACACGGCACAGGCAAAAAAGAGAATTATGCGTGAATGTGGAATTCATGTTGTTGATTCGCCTGCCGAAATTGGACTTAAAGTAAAAGAAGTAATGGCCTAATACACGTTTTGTGTTAAGGTGTTTACAGTAAATGAGAATAATGAATCCATCGGTCTTCTAGTTAAGTCGGTGGATTTTTGTTTTGTCAATAGGAGCTTTTGGGAACAGTCATAAGTAATAAACCTCATAAGAAGCGCTTTAATAACCTCGCTAATTAATATATTTAATTGTCAAAAATCGTATAAATGAAACTACTAGAAGGAAAGAACGTAATTATTACCGGTGCAAGCCGAGGTATTGGTATGGGTATTGCAAAAGTATTTGCGGACCATGGAGCTAATATTGCTTTCACATATAGCTCTAGTGAGGCGCCAGCATTAGCCTTAGAAAAAGAGCTTTCCGCTAAAGGAGTTAATGCAAAAGCCTATAAGAGTAATGCTGCAAATTTTGAGGAAGCTGATATATTGGTCAACCAGGTATTGAAAGATTTTGATGGTGTAATAGATGTTCTAATTAATAATGCCGGGATTACCAAGGATAATCTTTTGATGCGCATGTCTGAGGCCGATTTTGATGCTGTAATAGATATCAACCTCAAATCGGTATTTAATATGACCAAAGCGGTGCAAAGGACGCTATTGAAACAAAGAAAGGGTTCTATCATAAACATGAGTAGTGTCGTTGGGGTCAAAGGAAACGCGGGGCAGACAAACTACGCTGCTTCAAAAGCGGGAATGATTGGATTTACGAAATCGGTAGCCTTGGAATTGGGGTCTAGAAACATTCGTTGCAATGCTATTGCTCCCGGCTTTATAGAAACTGAAATGACGGATAAACTTGACGAGAAAACCGTTCAAGGTTGGAGAGATGGCATACCTCTAAAACGCGGCGGCTCTACCGAGGATATTGCGAATGCCTGTTTGTTTTTTGCTTCCGATCTTTCATCCTATGTTACTGGTCAAGTGTTAAATGTAGATGGTGGTATGTTGACCTAAGCCTTGTAATGCACTAAAACAAGAATATGATATACGTAACCACATCAACTATTGCTGGAAGGGAAACACTTGAATCTTTAGGCACGGTACGCGGGAGCACCGTTAGGGCGAGAAACATTGGTCGTGACTTGTTTGCCGGTTTAAAGAATATTGTTGGAGGGGAAATTTCCGAATATACCAAACTATTGGCGCAATCCAGGGAGCAGGCAATCAAACGAATGCTGAACGACGCTGAGAGTTTAGATGCTGATGCCGTTGTCAATGTGCGATTTACTACCTCGCAGGTCATGCAGGGAGCTGCGGAAATGCTAGCTTATGGCACAGCGGTTAAATTAAAATAGGAATGGGATGGCATATTTCTCCGTTATATTTGTGGTATTGATATTTGTAAGATTCTTATGACTACCAATCTAGATTATTTTTGAACGGCTAGAGGAAAGGAAAAAGAACTATTTTGAGAAGCGAGAGAACTAGCGTATGCAAACAAGTACTGTACTACTTATTATTTTAGCCGCTTTGTTGTCCTTAATCGTAGTATATTTTCAATACTATTTTCGAGGCAAGCAAAAGGGAATGGTGTTATTAGTGCTTTCTTTACTTCGGTTTATTGGTATTTTTGGTGTATTACTTTTACTTATAAATCCAAAATTTTCCAAGATAAACTACACCTTGGAAAAACCAAACTTGGCCGTTCTTATAGATAATTCTACCTCTATAAAGACGGTTGAACAAAAAGTACAAGAAATTCAGGCGAGTTTTGACGAAAAGGAAGAATTGGCGAATCGTTTTGATATGGCATTCTATTCATTTGGACAAAGCTTACGTCCCTTGGACAGTCTTACTTTTTCAGATCTGCAAACCAATATTCAAAAACCGGTCGCAGCCTTAAAGGAGGTTTACGCAAGAAGAAATACAGCGGTGGTTCTCATTTCTGATGGTAACCAAAATATAGGAAAAGACTATGTCTATGCAAAGGAGTTGAATTCACCACCTATATTTACCATAACTGTTGGTGATACCACAAAATATGAAGACCTCAGTATTGGGCCAATCAATACCAATAAATATGCCTTTTTGAACAATAAATATCCGTTGGAGACCTACGTGTCTTATCAGGGAGGCAAAACGGTTGATGCGAAGGTACAGGTTAAGGTAAATGGCGTATCTGTTTATAAGGAAAACATCGAACTATCCAAGAATAATAATTTTCAAAATATTAATACGCTGATAACGGCAAATACGGTAGGGATAAAAACAATAACCGTAACTGTTAAACCTTTAGGTACAGAACGTAACACTACAAATAACATGCGTGAAACGGCAGTAGAAGTTATCAATGAAAAAACAACGGTGGCTTTGGTTTCGGATATGTTACATCCAGATTTAGGAACTATTAAAAAAAGTATTGAAAGTAATGAACAACGAGAGGTGGTATTATTAAAGCCGTCTGTTAACACACAGGTTTTAGAAGAAGCAGATGTCTTTATCTTGTATCAGCCAAACTCATCATTTAAAAAGGTATTTGAGTTTATTGAATCAAAACAATCCAACGTCTTTATCGTGACCGGTTTGCATACTGATTTTCGTTTTTTGAACGGTATTCAAGAAGAGTTCAACATTGAAAATGGTTATCCTCGGCAAGAGGTTTTTGGCAGTTTAAATACTAGTTTTTCCAAATTTGACATTATGGAATTCGATGTAAGTAATTTTCCGCCTCTTGACAGCGATGCAGGTCCTCTAGTATTTAATAGTGCAAATGAAGCTTTATTGGGTAGTACGATAAAAGGTCTGGACATGAAATCTCCTCTATTGACCGTATTTGGTGAACGCACAAGAAAAAAGGCACTCTTAAACGGTGAAGGTTTATGGAAATGGCGAGTACAATCCTTTAGGAGTACCGGAGACTTTTCAAACATAGATGGCTTCATGGGTAAATTAATACGTTACCTATCTTCCACAACCGTAAAAGACCGCTTGAACGTAACCTATAGTTACAATTATGAAGGAAGTAATACCGCGTATATTTCTGCTACCTATTTTGATGAAACATATGTATTTGACCCCAACGCACAGTTAGATATTTCTGTAATGAATAGGGAGAGCAAGGCTGTTCAAACGATTCCCATGGTTTTAAAAAATGATTTTTTTGAAGCAGATTTAACCAATTTGTCACCTGGGGAATACGAATTCACCGTTAAGGTTGTGGGAGATAATTATAAGGAAACAGGTATATTTACAATTTCCAATTTTGATCTGGAAAAACAATTTGTCTCCAGTAATTTTAAAAAGATGGAAGAGCTAGCCCAAAACACCGGGGGAAGCCATGCTTTTTCCTCCGATTATGAGGAAATAATATCAGCGTTAATTTCTTCCCAAGCCTTCGTTCCTACACAGAAAAGCACGGAAAATAGTGTATCTTTGATTGATTTTAAAATACTCTTGGGGCTAATTGTATTGGCCTTTTCAATGGAGTGGTTTATTAGAAAATATAATGGATTAATTTAAAACATAAAAACAAATGGACAAATTACCTAAGATTGCCCTTCCGGCAATATTTATATTGATTTTACTTGTAATTCTTATTTCAAAATCTGCTGTTACGATAGACTCGGGTAAGGCAGGTGTTTTGTACAAAACATTTGGTGGAGGTGTTGTTACAGATGAGGCACCAATGGGAGAGGGTTTTCATATCGTCGCGCCTTGGAACAAAGTGTATATTTATGAGGTGAGACAACAAGAGGTTTTGGAGAAAATGAACGTACTTTCAAGCAACGGCTTGGATATCAAATTGGAAGCTTCTGCGTGGTTTGAACCTATTCGAAAAGATCTTGGAAAACTACATCAAGAAAAAGGAGAAGCTTACATTCAACGTGTTCTTCTGCCTACTATACGATCAGCGGCACGTTCTGTAGTTGGAAGGTATACCCCAGAGCAATTATACTCCAGTAAAAGAGATGCGATTCAACAAGAAATCTTTGACGAAACCCAAAAAATAGTTCAGGGAGAATATATTCAATTGAACGAAATACTTGTAAGAGATGTTACCTTACCACCAACCATTAAAGATGCGATAGAACGTAAATTGAAACAGGAACAGGAGTCTTTGGAATATGAGTTCCGTTTGGTAACGGCCAAGAAAGAAGCTGAAAAAGTAACTATAGAAGCTCAAGGTAAGGCAGATGCCAACCGTATATTGAGCGCATCTCTTACAGATAAAATTCTTCAGGATAAGGGAATCGATGCCACCTTGAAACTATCTGAATCTCCAAATTCTAAAGTCATAGTAGTAGGAGGTGGAGAATCTGGTTTACCTTTGATTTTAGGTAATAATTAAAATGAATAAAAGAAATATTTCGTTTGATTTTAAACTTTTGTTTTGTGAAATGAAAAATACCTTTTATTTTTACCGTATAATGAGAAATAAAGCTATACATCATCATTTCCATACACACGCGCAAGCGAGGTAGGAATGTTTTGTAATAGTTACAACATATTTATAAACCCGTTTGAGCAATCAAGCGGGTTTTGTTTTTCAGCCTGTTTGGTTGTTCTGAAATTATTAAAGACACATGACAAAAATTAGAATTGCTATTCAAAAATCAGGAAGGTTGAATGAAGATTCACTTCAAATTCTTAAGGACTGCGGTATTTCTATTGATAATGGAAAAGACCAATTAAAAGCCTCGAGCCGAAACTTTCCCATGGAGGTGTTTTACCTACGTAACGGTGATATACCGCAATACCTAAGAGATGGTGTAGTGGATATTGCTATAATTGGCGAAAATGTATTGATTGAAAAAGGTGCTGATATTATCATAGCTGAGAGACTAGGCTTTTCTAAATGCAAAGTATCCTTAGCAGTGCCTAAATCCTTCAAATATACTTCTGTTGCCGATTTAGAAGGCAAGCGCATAGCAACCTCTTATCCGAATACGGTAAACAATTATTTAGCAGAAAAAGGGATTCAAGCAGATTTACATATTATCAGTGGCTCTGTAGAAATTGCGCCCAATATAGGTTTGGCAGATGGTATTTGTGATATCGTATCAAGCGGTAGCACCTTGTTCAAAAATAACTTGAAGGAAGTGGAGGTAATGCTCAAAAGTGAAGCCGTTTTGGCTGTTTCTCCAACCATATCAGAGGAGCGTAAAGTCCTATTGAGCAAGCTGCAGTTTAGGATACAGTCCGTGCTAAGGGCGAGACAATCCAAATATGTACTGCTAAATGCGCCTAACGAAAAACTTAATGAGATTTTAGCGCTATTACCTGGAATGCGAAGTCCTACTGTACTTCCTTTGGCGGATAAAGGATGGAGCTCTGTACATACTGTAATCAACAAAGATACCTTCTGGGAGGTGATAGATGAACTAAAACTAGCAGGTGCCGAAGGTATTTTGGTTTGTCCAATTGAAAAAATGGTATTGTAAAATTAGAAATGCGAAGTTTTAGATAAGAAAATGAAAAAAGTAGTTATTAAAGACAAATCCAATTGGGCGGATGTGCTTAAAAGGCCCACCCAAACCGTTACCGAAATTGAAGACACGGTAAACCAAATATTTACAGAAGTAAAACAAGAGGGAGACCATGCTATTTTAAGATATACAGAACAGTTTGATGCCGTAAAGTTGGATGCTTTATTGGTTTCGGAAACTGAAATAATAGAAGCGAATGCTCTGGTCTCCAAGGAGCTAAAAGAAGCGATTGCATTGGCAAAACGCAATATTGAGATATTTCATAAAGCGCAGGTTACGGATAGGGTAGAAGTAGAAACAACCAAGGGTGTACGCTGCTGGCAAGAAAAGCGTCCTATTCAAAAAGTAGGTCTCTATATTCCAGGTGGAACAGCTCCGTTGTTTTCAACAATTTTAATGTTGGCCGTTCCTGCCAGTATCGCAGGTTGTACCGAAATTGTGCTCTGTTCGCCACCAAATAAGGCAGGGAAATTAGACCCAGCTATTTTGTACACAGCATCGCTTTGTGGCGTAACTAAAATTATAAAAATGGGGGGCATACAGGCGATTGCAGGTATGACCTTTGGTACGGAAACCGTACCACAGGTATATAAAATATTTGGTCCTGGAAACCAATATGTGACCGTAGCAAAGCAGATTGCAACCAAATATGGTGTCGCTATTGATATGCCGGCTGGCCCTAGTGAATTGTTGATTGTAGCCGATGATACCGCTAATCCCGCATTTGTAGCATCGGATTTATTAAGTCAGGCAGAGCATGGCGTTGACAGTCAAGTGATTCTTGTTTCTACTTCAAAACAGTTAATTGATGCAGTTGAAGACGAAGTAGCTTTGCAATTGGAAAAGTTACCTAGAAAAGAAATTGCTAGACAGGCCATAACCAATAGCAAACTTATTTATGTAGAAAATGATGAAACGGCTCTTGATTTAATAAACGAATATGGACCAGAACATTATATTGTCTGTGTTGCGAACGAAGATTTTTATGTAGAAAAGACCTTGAATGCAGGCTCTGTTTTTATTGGTAATTATACGCCTGAAAGTGCTGGGGACTACGCTACGGGCACAAATCACACCCTACCTACCAATGGTTACGCCAAACAGTATAGTGGTGTAAACCTGGATAGTTTTATGAAGAACATGACCTTTCAAAAGATTACGGCAGAAGGAATTCAAAATATAGGCAGTGCGATTGAGGTCATGGCAGAAGCAGAAGGTCTGCAAGCGCACAAAAATGCAGTAACACTTCGTTTGAATAGCTTAAAATGAGTTTCGATTTAAATAATATAATCCGAGAAAACGTAAAAGGTTTAAAGCCTTATTCCTCGGCGCGCGACGAATACATTTCCGATGGCAGTAAAATGGTGTTTCTGGATGCGAATGAAAATCCGTTCGAGAATGGCGTAAATCGGTATCCTGACCCACAGCAACGGAGTTTAAAGGCTATTTTGGCCGCTGACAAAGGTGTACGGGAAGATAATATCCTTTTAGGCAATGGAAGCGACGAAGTATTGGATTTATTGTTCCGTGCTTTTTGTGAACCCAAACTGGATAACGTAATTACCTTACCGCCTACATACGGTATGTATCAAGTACTTTCTGGAATAAATAGGGTTAAAAATAGCCCCGTTTTATTGGATTCAAATTTTCAACCTAATGTGGATGCTATCTTGGATACCATAGATAGCAATTCCAAACTCTTGTTTCTTTGTTCGCCAAATAATCCTACCGGAAATAGTTTATCGACCCAAAAAATTAAGATGCTACTGGAGAATTTCAACGGTTTGGTGGTCATTGATGAAGCCTACATCGATTTTTCATCAAAACAAAGCTGGGTTTCGAAGTTATCCGAGTATCCAAATCTCGTCATAACCCAAACCTTATCAAAAGCATACGGAATGGCCGGCATTCGGTTGGGAATCTGTATTGCCTCTGCAGAAATTATTACAGTATTGAACAAGATAAAGCCGCCCTACAATGTAAACGAGCTTACGCAACAACAGGCCTTGGAACGGGTGGCCGATAAAAATACGGTTCAAAGCCAAGTAAATAAAATTTTGGAAGAACGGGACAAATTGAACAAATCCTTAAAAACCGTACCATTTGTTGTTAAAATATACCCCACTGATGCTAATTTTATTTTGGCAAAAGTCGATAACGCAACGCATCGGTACAATCAATTATTAAAAAAAGGAGTAGTGGTAAGAAACCGTACAACCCAACCATTATGTGAAAACACATTGCGTTTTACCGTGGGAACATCTGAGGAAAATAAACAATTAGTCAGCGCATTAAAATCATTGGAATGAGTAATAATAATAAAGATATGAGTTCCCCGTTCAGGGGCCGCCGAGTACTTTTCATAGACCGTGACGGTACCATAATCAGGGAAACTGTGGACGAACAGATAGATGCTTTTGATAAAATGGAGTTTTACCCTAAAGCATTTACATTCTTAGGAAAAATTGCTAAAGAGCTAGATTATGAATTGGTGATGATTACCAATCAAGATGGCTTGGGAACTGATGTTTTTCCTGAAGATACCTTTTGGCCAGTACATAATTTTATCCTTAAATCTTTTGAGCATGAAGGTGTGGTTTTCGACAAAGTATTTTTGGACAGAACATTTCCTTATGACAATGCAAAAACCAGAAAACCGGGAACAGGTTTACTAACGGATTACTTTTCAGATAAATACGATCTTGAAAATTCCTTTGTGATAGGGGATCGCTTAACAGACATAGAACTGGCCAAAAACCTAGGCGCAAAGGGAATATTTATTAATGATGAAACAAATTTAGGTACTGGGGAGATTACCGTTAAAAGGGGGGATTTGGATGCTGTTATTGCCTTGGAAACAAATGATTGGGAAAAAATATATGAGTTTCTAAAACTAAAAGATAGAACGGCAGAAACGAAAAGGACAACCAACGAAACCGATATTTATATTGAATTAAACTTGGATGGCACGGGCGAAAGCAATATTACAACTGGTCTCGCATTTTTTGACCATATGCTAGACCAGCTGGCACGACATGGACAAATGGACCTTACCATACAGGTTAATGGGGACTTGGAAGTAGATGAACACCATACCATAGAAGATACTGGAATTGCATTAGGAGAGGTTTTTCATAGCGCGCTGGGCAATAAATTAGGAATAGAACGCTATGGCTTTTGTTTGCCTATGGACGATTGTTTAGCTCAGGTAGCTATAGATTTTGGCGGTCGTAATTGGTTGGTCTGGGAGGCTGACTTTAGGAGAGAAAAAGTTGGAGATATGCCCACGGAGATGTTTCATCACTTTTTTAAATCGTTCACTGATGGTGCTAAAGCCAACTTAAATATAAAAGCAGAAGGTACTAATGAGCACCATAAAATTGAGGCTATTTTTAAGGCTTTTGCCAAGGCGATAAAAATGTCGGTAAAAAGAGATGTGGAAAAAATGGTCTTGCCAAGTACGAAAGGATTGTTGTAATGTCCCCATCAAACCGAAGGAGGGAACTGCTATGATTTTGTGTTAAAATAATAGGAGCGCAACGGTTGGATAATCACTTCTCTTAAGTTTTAGAGAATTACAATTGAATATGAAAAAAGATTTGGAGTCCAATAAAGATAAGACTGAAAAAAGTTCACCCTCTAGCGTTGGGAGGGGTTTTGAGCGCTTGGTCATCATAAACTACGGTGCTGGCAATATCCAGAGTATCAAATTCGCTATGAAACGATTAGGATATGATGCCATTCTAAGTAATGATATTAATGAAATACGAAATGCCGATAAGGTTATATTCCCTGGTGTAGGGGAGGCAAGTAGCGCCATGACAAAACTTTGGGAAAGTGGTTTACATGATTTAATTCCGACTTTGACTCAGCCGGTATTGGGAATTTGCCTTGGCATGCAGCTCATGTGTAACTCTTCAGACGAAGGGAATACAAAGGGATTAGGCATTTTTGATGTCCCTGTTCTGAAATTCGATACCAAAAAGGTAAAGGTGCCACAGATTGGATGGAATCAAATTTCCAATCTAAAATCTAATTTGTTTACTGGTATTTCGGAAGACGAATACATTTATCTAGTACATAGCTTTTATGCTCCACTGTGCACAGAAACGATAGCAGAAACCCACTACGGCTTAACTTATAGTGCTGCATTACAAAACGCCAATTTTTATGGCACTCAGTTCCATCCAGAAAAAAGTGGCGACAGTGGAGAGCAGATTTTAAATAATTTTCTAAAATTATGAGCGAAAAGAAAGGTGTATCCCTTTCGGGGACTAGGGGGCTACGTATTATTCCGGCCATAGATATCATTGATGGTAAATGTGTTCGCCTTTCCAAAGGAGACTACAATACCAAAAAAATATATAACGAGCATCCTGTAGAGGTTGCTAAAGAATTTGAGGATAGCGGAATCCAGTATTTGCATTTGGTGGATCTGGACGGTGCCAAGTCCAAACATATAGTAAACCATAAGGTTTTGGAACAAATAGCATCCCAGACTCAGTTGCAAATCGATTTTGGAGGTGGTTTAAAAACTGATGATGACCTGCGCATCGCTTTTGAAAGTGGCGCATCCCAAATTACCGGTGGAAGTATTGCCGTGAAGGATGCAGAAACCTTTACAAGATGGATAGAAACCTATGGATCAGAAAAAATTATTTTAGGTGCAGATGCACTTAATGAAAAAGTAGCTGTATCTGGTTGGCAAGAGGATTCTAAAGAAGATTTACTGCCTTTTATACAATCCTACCAAGAAAAGGGGATTCAGTATGTAATATGTACCGATATTAGTAAAGACGGGATGTTAGCAGGACCATCTTTTGATTTATACGAAAAGATATTAGCTATGTCATCTCAAGCACAGTCAAAATCGGTTGAGAACTTCTCTACTGCGTTTAAGAAGTCATCAAGCTTAAAACTCATCGCTTCCGGTGGCATCTCAACGTTTGACGAGTTACCTAGATTGGCCAAATTGGGTTGTGAAGGGGTGATTATCGGTAAGGCGATTTATGAGAATAAAATCAGTTTAAAACAATTGGAGCACTATATATTAAGTCATGGATAAGGAAGAACAATTGGTAGAGGAATTCGTTAAAAATGCGCTCTATCGTATGGACGAAAGTACGCGTATGATTAAAAAGAGCTTACTTGAACTATCAGACGAAGAACTTTGGGAACGACCAAATTCTTCCTTAAACAGTATAGCTAATCTGTTGTTGCATATCTGTGGTAATATGACCCAATATATTATTTCCTCCTTGGGTGAAGCTGAGGATAAACGAAATCGAGATTTAGAATTCTCTCTAGAGAACGGTATGTGTAAAGCTGAATTGCTAGGAAAACTACAGGATACCGTAAATACCGCAAAACGTGTTATTTTTGATGCAACAATAGACCAATTTTTAAAAACCAGGCAGGTTCAGGGGTTTTCCCTTTCTGGCATTGGTTTGGTTTTGCATGCCGTAGAGCATTATTCCTATCATACAGGTCAAATTGCGTTTAGGGTAAAACAGTTAAAGAATGTAGATTTAGGATTTTATGAGGGGATAGATTTGGATTTAAAAAATAGTAACAAGTAATTAGTAAAACCGTAAGGAGGGTAAATGCCATAGGCGCAATAGAAGAATCGAAGTGCTCCGTTAGAATTTAGCCACCAATGCGTAACATAATACACCAAAATAAAAAGAGTAGATAACATACAATTATGGTTATAAATTCAATTAAAATTCTACTTAATACTCATTATTTGATACGTAATACTTCCAAGAAATGTTAGCAAAAAGAATCATACCCTGCTTGGATATTAAAGATGGTAGAACGGTAAAAGGCATCAATTTTATCGATTTACGTGACGCAGGGGATCCTGTTGAATTGGCCGAAAAATATAGCAGAGAAGGGGCGGACGAGCTTGTTTTTTTAGATATTTCCGCTACTGAGCAAAAACGTAAAACCTTGGCAGACTTAGTATATCGTATCGGTGAAAAAATAAATATTCCGTTTACTGTTGGCGGTGGTATTTCTTCTGTGGAAGACGTAGATGTCCTGTTGCAGAACGGGGCGGATAAAGTATCCATAAACTCATCTGCAGTAAAGAATCCAAAATTAATCAATGATTTAGTAGCCAAATTTGGTTCTCAATGCATCGTGGTGGCTATTGATGCAAAAAAAATTGATGGAAAATGGATCGTTCATCTGGTTGGCGGCAAGGTACCAACGCAGCTGGACTTGTTCGGTTGGGCTAAGGAAGTAGAGGAAAGAGGTGCAGGAGAAATATTGTTTACGTCTATGGATCATGATGGCACTAAAGATGGATTTGCAAACGAAGCATTGGCTAGGTTATCCACTGAGCTGAATATTCCTATTATAGCTTCAGGAGGTGCGGGTACCATGCAACACTTTATGGATACATTTATTAAAGGAAAAGCGGATGCAGCATTGGCGGCAAGCGTATTTCATTTTAAGGAAATAAATATAAAAAATTTAAAAAATGCGTTGGGGACAAACGGTATCCCGGTACGCCTATAAAATTAAAAAAAAGTGATACGAGCAGAGAAAGCGGATAAACCTATGGTCGTGAATATTTTATTGGAAGCCTTTGAACCGTTGAAAGAAGACAATTCGATTAATTTTGTAGTAAAACAGGATAAAAAACGTGAACAACGTATGCGTGTTTTAATGGAATATCTATTTGACAAAGCAATGCGAACGGGTGCTGTTTTTTTATCAAACAATCGTGCTAGCTGTTTACTGATCACGTATGCGGAAAAGGATAGGTTTAGTTTAAAAAAAATGTTGTCCACCCTAAATTTAGTATTTAATTGTATCGGTGTAATGCGTGTGCAAAAAGTATTAAGACGGCAAAGAATCATTCAGCGCAACTACCCCAACGGAAATTATATACGGCCTATGATTTTCGCGGTTAAAAACGAGTACAGAGGAACAACGACAGCCGCTAAACTAATTCTTGAGGTATTTAGGGATTTTAAGAATAATGAATTACCGGTTATTGTGGATACAGCGTCAAAAGATCATGTAAAGCTGTATAAAAAGTTTGGGCTAAAAACATATAAAAAAGAAGTAGAGTTGGGGTTTCCTATTTACCTGATGCGAATGAACTGACTTAAAGGGCATCCTAACGCTATAAAGAACTGGATTTATGAATACACAAAAACAGACATACACATTTACGTCACCTAATTGGTCTAAACTGGACGGAGCCTTGGTACCCGCAGTTATCCAAGACGCACACACTAAAAACGTACTAATGCTTGGGTACATGAACCAAGATAGTTTGGAGAAAACCCAAAGCGTGGGTAAAGTTACTTTTTACAGTAGGTCCAAACAACGTCTTTGGACAAAAGGGGAGGAGAGCGGTAATTTTCTTCATGTTGTGGATATTAAAAACGATTGTGATCAAGATAGTTTGCTTATCACGGTGCGGCCGGTTGGTCCTACATGTCACACCGGAAGTGATACCTGTTGGAATGAGAAAAATGAATCGAAATTTGGTTTCTTTTCGGAATTGGAAACTACCATTACCGAACGCCGTAATGCGGCCGATGGCGAAAAGTCATATGTAGCTTCTTTGTTCAACAAAGGAATCAATAAAATAGCCCAAAAAGTAGGGGAAGAAGCCGTGGAAACGGTTATAGAAGCTATGGATAACAACGATGAGTTGTTCCTTTACGAAAGTGCAGATTTACTATTTCACTATCTTATATTGCTCCAAGCCAAAGGTTTTACCTTAAAGGATATCGAGGCGGAGTTGATGAAACGAAGAAAGTAGCATTTAGGGGTCAAATAGTAGTCCAGTAGTTACAATTTTAAAACTTAAACTTTCTTAAGTTCCGAGCTCAGGATTTTACTGTCCTAATTGAAATAAAGATTCATTCTATAGTACCTACGATAAAACCTTCATAATTTTTCCTTTTCGAAAATGAGCTCAAAATAGGAAGCTGAGCCATAACCACTTGTGGCAGGAGCAAATATTTGAACAAAGCGCCAGCCGTCTTTTGCATGTAGGGCTATTACCTGTTTATAATCTTGATTAGGTTTACTTGTAAATATGCCTCCTAAACTAATTTTCACATATTTATATTCGTACATTTTTAGTTTTTTTATTCATTCCACTATGTTATAGGCTAAAATAATACCTTCAGATTCCAGATTAAACTCGCCTATCAGTTATTTTGAATTCACCTTATTATAGCTTGTTTTAACTTTTACACAAAATGTTTTGAAAGTTAAAAGATCAAATAACATATTTTAAATGAAGTACTCATAAGTACTCATGACGAATTAGTTGTTATCCTCCAAAAAACACCTCATGGAGATAGCGTCCTGGTACAAAGGTGAAGCCACCTGCAATAATAATAGCCCCAAAATAGAGTAAAATCATTTTTCGTTTATGGGCTCTAACATTTCCTTTTTTTATCGCCAAATACGCCGTGGGTACGGTATAAATGGTTAAAAAACTAAAACTATGAATCCAACCAAAGTGGTTTAATATTTGCGGACCTACATCTGCTGGCATAAATAGGGTAACACAGGCCGTAAAGAGCATAAGTACCATATAGACCCTTCCAAAGCCTTTATGAACAGTCGTCCCCTTTTTTATAAGCAGCAACATTGTGCCAATAAAAAAGCAAGGGACAACAGTATATAAGTGTAAGTTCATTAACGTATCGTAAGACATTTGATGTATGGTTATATAGGGTTGGCGAATTGGATTTTTCTGATGGTAGTTGGTTACAGTTTATCTTACTAGAGTACACCTGTGAAAGTACGAAACAAAGCAGTAAGAAAATCAATAATTTTCCTGATTTATCTAGCCGTTATGCCCTTTACGAATATTCGATTATCTGGAAATAAGTGTAAGTCAGTTTTCAACAAACAAGAGCTTATCCTAAATCAATTGTAACCTCAAAACCTTTTGTGTAATTTTTCACCAAGTTGAATCATCTCCTTTGCGGTTGCGAATTCCATTTTTAGTAAGCCCTAAATAGCTACAAGATTATGTAACTTTATTTGGAGTCGTATTTGAAACGTTAAGGGTATCGCTAAAATCTGTAGCGAAGATTTTTTAAACTAGATACAGGATATCGCCATAATTTACGGCTCTAAGGTTTATTATATGTCTTTCTGTCCAAACGAATCGTACCTTTCTATTTCTTGTTTGCTATCTAGATTATTGTATTTTTAATAAAAGGATTTAAAATGCCAACAACCGAAACTTGCCGGAACTGCGAAGAAACGTTTGATTCCTCTTATGAATACTGTCCCTACTGTGGGCAGGAGGCAATAGACAATCTGACCGTGGGCGTACTATTTAGTAATACCATAGAAAATTACTTTTCTATAGATGCTAGATTTTTTCGCAGTTTTGCAACGCTTATGCTAAAGCCAGGCGTTCTGGCCCGCCGGTTCGTAGATGGGAAACGTTTAAAATACTTACATCCTGCACAATTTTACCTTTTTATATCGGTAGTTTTTTTCTTCATATTTTCTTTTACCGTTCGCCAGGCAGATTCGGAGGTTTCAAAAGCAATAAAAAGTGGGTTAGATCGGGAAACTAATTTGAACGCTGCTCAGAAAAATCCAGATTCACTTTATATCAATGAGGCGAAAAAGACTTTGGAAGAAAATCAAAAGGTGATAGGTTTGTCTGATAAAGAGCTCGTGGAACTGGATTCCGTTATAAGTTCAGACCCCGAATTAAGTAATATGAGTTTTGGCTTTAAACGTAAGTTGTTAGATTCCCTTATTACGGTAGGAGCACCTTTGGATGAAAAAGTAAAGGCGATGGGAATGAAGGAAGATGCTGATGCCTTTACCCGTAAGTTTTATGAACAAATGTTCAAATTTTATGAAAAAAAAGGCGGTGGTATACTTCAGGTTTTATTTGATACGATTCCAATTGCCATGTTCCTTCTTTTACCACTATTTGCGTTGTTTCTTAAAATCTTTTACTGGAAACCTGCAACATTTGCGCACCACTTGGTATTTAGTTTTTATTTTTTCACATTTATATTTGCCGCTTTCTGTACCATGCTCTTGGTAAATAAATTATGGGAGATTCCCACAGGATTACAAGCACTTGTCTTTTTCTCTTTTGTAATCTATCTAATGCTGGCATTGCGAAATTTTTACAAGAGTTCTTGGAAAGGTGCGTTTTTTAAAGCTACTACTATTTCATTTCTTTATATGCTTATTATAGTGCCCGTTGCCGCAGCAGGAATTATTTTAGTTGCCTTTTTGCTGTATTAACCGTTTATGTTTAAATATGATCTTCGATTATACGTATACCTTTTAAGCGAACTTTAAGCTGCTTCTGGTAGTGTTTTTAACCTACCTCCGACGAGCTAGGTAAGAGTGAGATAAAGGAAAATATACTTGATTATATATAACTCATGCCTTTTGGACGCATCATTAGGAGCTAACCCAGCCTTTTGTTTCGCGTTTGCTAGGGGATTTAAGATATGCGCTATCCTGCCTTGGTGGAAGGAGGCGAATACTAAGCGGAAGGCAAAGAATTGAACATGATGGACCTCGAAGTTTCTGGGGGTGAAATTCCTTATTTGCGGTAGATTTCTTTTGTGGTTGCAGCGCACCTCTGAACAGATGGTGTATGTAACGGAAGATAAGGTTTTATGCTGTAGCAATATGTTTTATGGCTATACTCTAGACAGTTTGGTAGATGAAAACTTGGCGATTTTTAAGTACAATACTTTCGGTTAAGTACAACACTTTAAACAAGCCAAGAGTAATTATTTTAGCAGTGTTCCGCCTATTTTATATGGCCTTAATCCATATTTAATTGGAGCTCTAAATAAGCGAATAGGAAACGTAGGGCATATTCATTTTTGATAGGTTGAAAGGTAAAGAATGAAATAGGTAAAAATACCAACTATTGAGGAGGTGGGGGAGGTGGTGTTGCTTCTCCTTCTATATCCACGGAAATATTATTTTTTAAGTTACTCAGATTCTCTTCAATATAGGCTAGATTCTCATAACCTACCTTTTTGGCCAGTTCATAAGCTTTTGTATATACTGTTAATGCTTCATCCTTTCGTCCTGCTACAATTAACGCCTCCGCATAACTTTCATATGTTTTGACTGACCGAGGATAATAAACCATGGCTAATTCAAAAGCGTTAAGGGCATCATTTACTTTTTCATCGCGTAGAAAATTGTAACCAACGGCATTCAGATAAAATTCTTGGGGCTTATACGCTTTACCAATAAGTCTACTGTATTGTTCATAGTGTTTAATCGCAGCTTTTGTATAACCCTCTTTTACAATGTTAGCTTGAAAGGATTCCATCAGGAATTCCAAAGCTGAAAGGTCTATTTCATTAAGAACAGATGCTTTAGAGAAATAAAAATGCTTATACATTTGAAGTATACCAGAGGATTCTAATAATCCTTTCATTTTGCCTCTGTTTAACGAAATGTTTAAGGTAGCGTTTCTGGTTCTTAGAGAGTCGTAAAGAGTTAAAATCAAATGATTTCCTTTAATAACTGCATTATCTACTCTCATTTGATCTTGTACATGGGGCGAGTAAAATGATAGACTCACTTTAGGTTCACCACCCACATCTTTAATCTCCATTATTTGACCTAGATAGTCAGATCCATAAGTGCTTGTGCCATACCACTTTCCTACAATATTTTTTAGTTGAATAGTTTCTCCAGTGGATAATTCAGGAATGGTATAGCTTGGTTTTGGTTTATTAAAATTAAGGTAATCTTTTGATTCTTGCATGGCTTTGACTTCTTCCCAGCTTGCCTCTTGAATCAATTGTGCATCATCATTCGAAAGGTTAATTAATAGCTCTTTAGATAATGAAGGTTCACCCATATCCGAAAGCCTATAACCTGAGATAGTCCCTGAAAGCCCTAAAGGGTCATCCGCCATCAATGTTGCGTAAAGTGTAACAGCTGTTAAATAGGAGCCCGTAGCTGATGGGTGTCCACCGTCATCGGCATACAGATCAATTTTAGAATTCGTTCGCACTTTATCCCATACCAGACCAACAGGAGCTACTAAGGCCTCTAGTTCTTTGGCTATACTCGTGTAAGCATGTGTCAATATGGCTTGTTCTTTTGGTTGATTTTTAACCGACCAGGTCATTAGGAACACTGTCTTGGCATCCGCTTTTGTAATTTCGGTATCGAATTTTCTGGCGTGTTCAAAAAATCGATCTGTTTGTCCAAAATATGTGTCGTTATCAATCATGATGCCCATCCCCAGCTTACTTTGCTCCTGGAGTATGACATAATCCCATTCACCAGTCCTGATGGTTTCTATTGTGCCTTCATTTTGCCAATGATCTTCAAGGGTCATACCACCACCACTTATCAATTGCGTTTCTATTATCTTCTTTGGAAATTTCTCTTGTATTAATTCCTTAACTAATTCTGGAGTGCTATTGTAGTACGTATAGCTATTCCCGATAAACAGAATCCTAAGCTTATCTCCTTGTATGGGTTGTGAGCATGAAAATGCCAGAATTACCAACAAAAAGAGACTTAAGACCTTTTTAATATGTATCATTAAACTTCATTTAATTATTGTTGCTGCTATATAAATGGAGGTCTGACAAGTACAGTCATTAAAAGTAATGTCATAACAATTAATATCTCTCAGAAATTCTGATTATTTTCACATTGTATTCGTTTTTATACATAACGTGCTTGGCTATGAGTAGTTATGTGGCTTAGCACTTAACTGTATACGTACGCACCAAGTTGGACATTCTGCAGAAATTTCCAAAGTAAGCGAAAACGGCACCAGTATTCAAAGCCAATGTGGGTAAATTGCTTTATTATTTGAATTCTTTTTCAATTTTCCAGAACGTAATTTCTGGTGGACCTGCCAAGAAGTTTATGGAATTAGCCATAAATTCTTGAATGTGATCTGTTTGCATATGATCGGTATTATAATAGGTCTCATCTGACCATACTTCGTAAAGTAGGATATTGGTACTGTCTTCGGAATCAACATGAAGTTTTATTTCAATAAAATTAGGTTCAAGTTTCACTTTTTCTATGAATTTGGTTAATTCCGATATGGTCTTTGCACTTTTTTCTGGTTGCGTTTTAAATTTTAATAAAACAATCGTGTTTTGTTTCACTTTGTCATTTGAATTATTTCCTGAAGATTGACATCCAATTAAGACTAAGGACATAGCTAATAGTACCCCAATATAACCTTTAACTTTATTTATTTTCATATCTATTAATTTATTTAAAATGAATATTTTAATTTTTACCAACGGTTTGGCGGTTCCCGAAAACGTCTCTAAGCCCTTCAATTAATGACTCGAGTCCGCGTTACTCATGGCTGTTATTGTATACCCTTTTTTATTCCTGATATGCTCCTGATGAGTAAGTCAATTCGTAGCTATGCGTATATACTTCAAACACGATTCCAAATGGGTCCTCTACATATACCATTTTGTAAGGTTTTTCATTTGGATAATATTCCCTTATTGGCATTCTTTGTTTTCCACCTGCCTCAACTATTTTTTGGGTCAGATTTTCGATATCTGGGTCCTGAACGCAAAAGTGAAATAGTCCCGTTTTAAACGGATTAAATTCAGGTGCTTCTTTAATTCCGTTCGGGAAAGAAAACAGCTCAATTCCAATTCCGTCAGATGTTGACATATGGGCGATTTCGAATTCTTCCCAATCATCCCCAAATACATCAATGCACATTTGTCCGATTGCAGTATCACTTTCTTTTTTAACTGGTGATGGTTTCATAATAACATACCATCCCATAATTTCTTCATAGAATTTTACAGCTTTATGAATATCAGGAACAGTAATACCAATATGTGAAAACGATTTCGGATATTTTATTTCTTTCATGAGAATGTATTTTTAAAATGTATGCAACATAGCACTATATACGTCATCTGCGATGGAAGTGGCCGGGTTGTAGCGTTGGTGCTCGATGTTTATGGAAATATAGTGAAAATCCCGATAGGGTTTTTGGACTGTATTGGGAATAAAATCGTTCCGTCCGTCCGAGCGAAGCAAATACATAAATACCTTTTAAAATTAAGAAAACGATACGTTGTTTGGCGGGTTTTTTTAAGTCAGTATCTATTCCTTAAATCCGTTTTTTGATAGAATATTAGAATACCAGCTATAAGATATTTCACCTCTTTCGTAGTATTCCTTTACTTCTTCCATACTACCTTTTTCCCCATAATCTAGCTTAGAAGCAAGCTTTCCATTTTTATCATAGTATTTCCATTCACCAACTTTAATTCTCCAGTCCATATAATTTCCTTCAGCTTTGAGAACTCCGTCTTTGTAATATTTTTTTATTGGTCCTTCAACTAAGTTATTGTTATAATATCCTATTTCCTTGTAATTCCCGTTTTCATAATAATTTATCCATTTTCCTTGCCCAACTCCATCAACATATTCTTGCCAAGATGAATAATTACCGTTAGGATATTTTGCATATAAAATACCAGTAAAGGGTTTGTCATCGCCCTTAGCGTAGTATCTGTAAATACCATCTGTCGTTTTTCCCGAGGCGGAAGACATGGAAACTTCTCTTTTGGTTTCGGCCTCTGACATAGATATATTCTCTTGGGCAAAAGCAATAGAGGGGAAACATGAAACTAGTGCTAGAATTGCTGTTTTAAAGATTGAATTTTTGAGTGTTGACATAAGCTTATTTTTTTAAATGATACATGGGTCTCGTATAACCGTCAGTTGTGAGTTAATATGTGTTTATTTTTGGTTTAGTACTGACCTTAGCAATTCCGAGTAGATTCTGAAGTAGTTGAATCCGCCATAATTGTAGTTATGCATTGTTGGCAACTTGTTTTTATCCATTTATATTTCCATTTTCATCAAGCCCAAGGAAAGGATTAAACACAATTTCCCATAAATTCCCGTCCAAGTCGGACACGTAACTACTATATCCGCCCCAATTCACTTTTTGAGGTTCTTTAATAATTTCAACTCCTTTTTCTCTTAATTCCTCAATAGTTTGGTCAACTTCTTTTTCATTTTTAACGTTATAAGCTAAAGTAAAACTTTTAAATCCGTTTCCGCATGAATTAACAGTAGCGTCTTCGGCCAATTCATTTTTTCCGTAAAGAGCGAGTTGAATTCCATGTAAAGTGAAAAATGATATATTTTCATTGCTCGATTCATTTTTTTTCCATCCGAATTTTGATTCATAAAATTCAGTTGATTTTCTTACATCCGAAACTCCTAAAGTTATTATTGTCAATCTTTGTTCCATTCCTTTTAGTTAACGTTTTGGCCTTGGTAAGTGTCCCGAAGGGTATTCCGTATAGGTGTTTTTGTGCTTTCGTTATTTTTTTAATTCATTATTGATTGTTTTTAATAGTTGATCCAGTGATTCTTTCCATTCTCTATACCAAAATGATTGGTCTTCTCTATTGGCTATAGATGTATTTAAGACGCTAATATATATCTTAGAATCCTTCAAACTGCTGTAATCAAAAGGTTTCATTTTTGATCTCATAGCCACTTTATCAAATAACCCTGTTAAAACTGGTGATGCTGTATTATAAAAATAATTTTCTTGTCTTTCTGCAAAGTTTCCATCCAACCAACATCATAAATGCCTACACTACCTCTAATTGTATCATTGGTTATTAAATTAACACCATAAGACTTAAGACTCTCATATCCATTATTATTGAACTTGGCACTTACCCATGATATTGATTTAGAAAAATGAACATCTAAAGAATCGTTATAAGGTAAATTGTTTTCTAAAGCATTAAGAATAATGTTGGCAGATTCTATAGAAGCTTTGTTATTTCTTAAACTTAACTCTATTTGAAAGTAATTATCTTCAATACCGTTTGCAATATCTTTTAATATTTCATGTTCAAACTTTTTAGTTTTTCTGCTTTCATTCCAATTATTTATGCTAAGCGCAATGAGAATTCCAATAACTACAAGCACAATTTCACCAATAGCATATTTAAAATACGTTCCAGTTTTGTTTTCCATCAGTAAGCTTTGGCGAATTTTTCTAAATAATTTTATCATTGGTTATTGGTTGGTCATTATGAAGCACAACGTTTAATGTATGAGTAGTGGTGGTTTTAAAGCTCAAAACTATCATTTTACTGCTTGGCTTTAGTGCATCGTAATTTTTTGATTTCATCAAATAGGCCACCCTTATTTAAATTTAGTGTTGGTGGTAGGTTATTCTAGTTCATTTAACCAATTCGTTATCGTATCGAGAAAGCCATTGCACCTTTCTCTAGGTAAATTCTTATCCTGCATTTCATAAAAACCACCTGTACTAGAATGAAACATATTATGATTACAGTAAGGAAAAGTTTTTATGGTTAAATTTGTATGAACAAGTGCTGTTTTATACAATGACTGTGTTTCTAACCAATCTACATTCATGTCATTTTCTCCAAACAGGGCTAAAACAGGACATTTAATTTCCGATAGTATAGAATCAAAATCTTCAATATATACTTGTAAACCAGAATCTTTATCTAGCTTTTCTTTCATAAACGTTTGTTGGTACTTATAGTATCCCTCCTCAGAGATTCCCCCATTAGTAAACCTCAACCAGAAATGGTTTTTATTTAGATTGGTTGTGGCTATCTTGTATTCTTCAAAACTTCCTCCTGAGTGAGTAATTTTTGTACCTACCAACCATTCCTCTACGATTAATTGAACAGAGTCTTTTGAATATTCATTAATTTTTAGGTTCTGTTCAAGAAGATATTTGAAATTTTCCTTTTCATCTACACCACTTACCGAAATCCAAAACTTAATATCTTCATATTTATTGATTACTATTGGATTTATCCAACCAGCTCTGCTAATGCCCCAGAGTCCTATTTCACCTGATCCTGATATTTTCTTTTCTTTCAAAGTATTAATGGCTGCTATTACTTCCAATGCACTATTTTGGACAGATTGATTATAATTAAAAGTACCTCCACTTTTGCCACAACCCATTTTATCCCACATATATGTGGCGTATCCTGATTTAAGGATTGATTTACGTACATCAATATACCAATCTTGGGCTATAGCGTTGGTTCGGCCTGAACCATGTACAATCAATACGATGCCTTTGGGGATAATATTCTCAGGAATATTCAAGACACCGTTCAGCATCACCCCCTGAAAATCAAAATCTAAAACTTCCATTTTATTCTGGGCAAAAGAATTGCCTACCATGAACATTAGTATAAAAAAGGTTATAATAGTTTTCATGTCTCTTTATTAAATTAGTACCAACGGCCCCTGTATAAAGCGAGCGGAGTGTTTTGGCATGTGATCGCTTGTTATTAGGACATCTATTGGTCTATAAATATACCATGAATTTTGGTAGTGTGCCGCCACGCATGGAGCTTTTAAACTGCCTCCGACGAACGAGGCACGAGTGAGCCAAAGGCAAAAATTGAATGTCGTGGGAGCGTGAAATCCCCTTATTTCTGTAAATCTCATTTGTAGTTGTACCGCACCTTTGCAACGGAGTTGTGTTCCTTGGAAGGTCGGATTTTATGGCGGAGCGATATGTCCTCCGGCAATCGGCCTGAACGTGATTGTGTATGATTAGTTGCGTGTTTTAGCAATTGATTTTGCAAGCACTTACCAAGTTGGAAATTCTTGAGGAATTCCCAAGGTAGAAGAAATCAAGCAATTGCAAATAGCCATTGTTGTGCTTTCGTTATTTTTTCTTAGCATATTGATTTAATTTGTCAAGCAAATTTTGGTTTACTTCCTCTATCTTCAAAAGCCCCCGATTGATTTTCATAACTAAATTATTTCTAAAACGAACTAGTACTCTTGGTGTTTGAAATAATTCTACCAGATTATCATTATTTATTGAATATAATTCGGGTATTTCGTCAAATGTCATTTTTATAATGTCTAGCTGATTATTTGCATAAACATTTTGATAACCATTAATAAATGATTCATAAGTATTATAGGTTTCAATCAAGCTGCGCCTTAATTTTTGGTCAGAGATAATACCTAGTTTCCCTGTACTTTTCATTTCATCGATTGTGGTGGTTGTAGGGGTAAAACTATATCTAGGTCTCCAATGTCTTCCATAATATATGGCTAGCGAATCCTTATTGTAGTCTTCGTTTTTTGCAAATTCTGGATAACTGCTTAAATTATCATCTAGATCTAAATTTGTATTTTCCAACAAATATTTAGATAATTGGTATTTTGCTTTTACTTGAGTTTTAGATCTTTTAAGTAAATTTTTGATTGCAATAGAATCTCTTTGTAAGTCTATTTTTAGCTCTTGGATATAATTTTGTTCTAAGATTCGGTTTTTACGTTGCTCGTTCCAATTGTTTATTCCTAAAGCAATTAAAATTCCGATCACGACAAGTAAAATCTCACCAATGGCATATTTAAAATATTTTCCAGTTTTGTTTTCCATAAGTAAGTTCTGACGAATTTTTCTAAAGAATTTTAACATTGGTTAGCGGTTAGTTATAATGAAGCACAACGGCCTCGTCTAGGAGTAGTTGCCTGGTTCAGCAATTGATTTTGCAAGCACTTACCAAGTTTGAAATTCCACAGGAATTTCCAAAATAGGTAAGAACAAGCAATTACTTACAGCCATTGTGCCTGTTGCACAAGTTAGCGAAAAAAATGGTCGGTGATCATTGCCGATCCGGGAATGGATCGTAACTTCAGGTATGCAGGGAAAAAAGGAATACCAGGAAAAGCTGTTCAACAATTTTCAATTGA
>Ga0209948_1000009_pt1 | contig 137373 bp, 111 predicted proteins | sample SalPonR2_C_D2_MG_FD_185709 | JGI IMG/M metagenome (GOLD analysis project Ga0209948, IMG submission 185709) | Salt pond soil microbial communities from South San Francisco under conditions of wetland restoration - Salt Pond MetaG R2_C_D2_MG... ... | reverse complement strand
TTCTGTGTACAGGGAGGTAGGTAAAAATTCATTTACGTCTCGCTACAAAAAGAAATTTGGAGAAGATCCAGATAGGTATGCGATACGCGGTTTTGACGTAACCTATGATATACTTTTAAAGTTGGCGCATAAAAATGACCTCATAGATGCCGCTAAATTCATAGGCACTACCGAGTATAGTGGCAATAAGTTCGATTACGCCAAGGATGCTACCTCAGGTTATTTTAATCAAGCATCCTATATCATGGCCTATGAGGATATGAGAATAAAACAATTGGACTAGGATTACGACCGTGATTAAGCTCAAGGCAGCTTTATGGAGGTCTTGTTTTGTGAACGGTAGTAATTCCTTTGTTATAAATGCTCTACCAAATAGTAAAAACAAAGCAAATACCTATCCCATTAGCTAAGGTTTGTTTTTAGATTTATAATAGGAAATTTTATCATTGGTAACACCAAAATACATTACGGCCTTATTTTTATTTGTTGTGATGGGTTTTACCTCCGAACAAGATGATGAAACTATTCCATGGAGTTCTGAAAATCGCCTTACTTGGAATGATTTCAAAGGAGATGTTCCATCAAATCAAAGTGCTGCTGCAATTACGGCAAGTGGGATTACCTATCGTTTTTCTACGTACGGTACTCGGGATAGTATACAAGTGGTATTTAAAATTGACACGTTTTTTTATCCAACTAAATCATGGTATCAACCAGAAATGTGTAATACGCTTATTTTGGGTCACGAACAATTACACTTTGATATTTCGGAACTGTATGCAAGAAAACTAAAGAAACGTTTGGAGAGCGAACGGTATGCCTATGGTACAGTTAAAACAAAAGTCAAATCCATTTATCGGAAAATAAATGAAGAGTTGGATATATATCAAAATTTATACGATGCAGAAACGAACTTTTCTAGAAACATGGACAAACAAGCAGAGTGGAAGTTGAACATAACAATGGCCTTAAAAGGAGGTTGAATGTAATTAATCAGTCTTGTTGCACGTTTCCTATTGCTTTGAACTGATTCAATAATTAAGCGTTTGGGTTTATTATCGTACTTTTATTTACTTTCTCAACTTTAGTATTTTAAATATATTAATGAGTAACATCGGTAAAAATAAAAAGGGTAAAAACGTCATAAAATCAATACCATTTTTTACCCTTCCGTAAATACATGGCAAGAGTACTTGAAACTACCATCTAAGTTACTCCTACCTTCCAATTAAACTATACATCACAAATCGTAACACCTTGTTTTAACGCATCTATTTTATTCTCCCAACTTGGAACAAACTCTTGTGCAACGTGTCCGGTATAGCCAGTTTCCAATATCGCTTTCATAATGGCCGGATAAAAGAGTTCTTGGGTATCGTCAATTTCATTTCTGCCAGGGTTGCCACCAGTATGGTAGTGGCCAAAATAGGTATGATAATCCTGGATGTTCCGTATGATATCACCTTCCATGATTTGCATGTGATAAATATCGTACAATAGTTTAAAGTGCTCCGAACCAATAGTCTCGCAGAGCGAAACCCCCCATTGTGTGGAATCGCACATGTAATCCTTATGGTTTACCTTACTGTTCAACAGTTCCATTTGTATGACCACTCCATGTTCTTCTGCCATGGGTATGATTTTTTTTAGTCCTTGCGCACAATTACGTAGGCCTACCAAGTCGTCCATTCCATTTCTATTGCCGCTAAAACAAATAAGGTTGGTATATCCTGCAGCCGCTACTTTAGGAATCATTTCGGTATAATTCTTAATTAGTACCTCATGGTACTGAGGGTCGCACCACCCTTCGGTAAGGCTAATTTCCGCGCCCCAACACATAGAGGCATGGATATTGTATTTTTTTAACAGCGGCCAATCTTCTGGCCCTACTAAATCTATGGCTCTTATGTCTAGCTCGTTAAGATTCTTAAGAAAATCTTCTAAGGGAATACTGTTGTAGCACCAGTAACATGCGCTATGTTTTATATTGTGTTTTAATCTTGTGGTAGCCGTTACCTCCTGTTCTTTGGAATTTAGGGTATTGGTAGCTAGGAGTCCAACGGAGGCAGCCGCTGTGGTGCCTAAAAATTTACGTCTTTGCATTCTATTGTTTTTTAAAGCGATTCTAAATATAATTTTTTTAGATTTAAAAAATGGAATTAAAACCGGATAAACGTGCTTTGATTGAGCTGGCGCATTATAAAATGCCATTTGGAAAGTACAAAGGCTGGTATCTAATAGATTTGCCGGAACCCTATTTAATATGGTTCCGCCAAAAAGGATTCCCAATGGGGAAATTAGGACAAATGCTTCAATCAGTATTAGAAATAAAAATAAATGAATTGGAATCGTTGGTCAAACGAATTCAAAAAGATTTTCCTAAGGAAACGGAGTAAGTTCTAATGTCAATTTGTAACTTTGTGTCCCGTAACACAGAAATCAACCATGTCACAGACCAAATACATCTTCGTTACGGGAGGAGTTACCTCATCCCTGGGAAAAGGAATCATTGCGGCCTCGCTGGCCAAATTGTTACAGGCCCGCGGATACCGAACTACAATCCAAAAGTTAGACCCCTACATTAACGTAGATCCTGGTACCTTAAACCCTTATGAGCATGGCGAATGTTATGTTACCGATGATGGTGCGGAAACCGATTTGGATCTTGGTCATTACGAACGTTTTTTAAACGTAAAAACTTCACAGGCAAATAACGTTACCACGGGTAGAATTTATCAAAGTGTCATAGAAAAGGAACGCCGTGGCGAGTTCCTGGGCAAAACGGTACAAGTAGTACCCCATATTACCAACGAAATCAAGGAACGTGTACAACTATTGGGTAACAGTGGCGATTATGATATTGTCATTACCGAGATTGGTGGTACAGTTGGTGATATTGAATCCTTACCTTATATAGAAGCGGTAAGGCAGCTGTTATGGGAAATGGGCGATAATAATGCTATCGTAATCCATCTGACTTTGGTTCCCTATTTATCCGCAGCCGGCGAATTAAAGACCAAACCAACACAGCACTCGGTAAAGACTTTGATGGAAAGTGGAATAAAGGCAGATATCTTGGTGTGCAGAACGGAACACGAAATTTCAGATGAGATAAAGGACAAGTTAGCGCTGTTTTGTAACGTAAAACGAGAAGCAGTTATACAAAGTATCGACGCCTCTACAATTTACGATGTGCCAATTTTAATGCAAGAGGAGGGCTTAGATACCGTTACCCTTAAAAAATTGAACCTCCCTGATGATATTGAACCAGATTTGACCCAGTGGAAGGAATTTTTAAAGCGACATAAAAATCCAAAGGACGAAGTTACCATAGGTTTGGTAGGTAAATATGTAGAATTACAGGATTCCTATAAATCTATTCTAGAATCATTTATTCATGCGGGTGCAAGTAATGAGGTAAAGGTTGAAGTCAAATCGATACATTCAGAATACATAAACGACCAAAATTACCAAGCGAAGCTTGCAGGTTTGAATGGTATTTTGGTAGCTCCAGGCTTTGGGGAGCGCGGTATTGAAGGAAAAATACAGGCGGTTAGGCATGCTCGAGAATCAGGGATCCCTTTTTTAGGTATTTGTTTGGGAATGCAAATGGCAGTTATTGAATATGCGAGGAACGTTCTTGGTTTAAAAGATTCAGGTTCTACAGAAATGGACGAGCATACCAACAATCCGGTAATAAGTTTAATGGAAGAGCAAAAGACAGTGACCAATAAAGGGGGCACTATGCGTTTGGGATCTTGGGACTGTGAATTGGTCAATGGTAGTTTGGTGCAAAAAATATATGGTGGGGCAACTGAAATAAAGGAGCGCCACCGTCATAGATATGAGTTCAACAATACCTATAAAGAACAATTGGAAAGTACGGGCTTGATTGCCTCTGGAATAAACAGTGTTACGAATTTAGTTGAAATTGTGGAGCTTAAGGACCATCCTTGGTTTATAGGGGTACAGTATCATCCAGAGTATAAGAGCACTGTGGCAAAACCACATCCGCTGTTTGTTGGTTTTGTTCAAGCGGCCCTAGCGCACAAAAAGGCATAAACTAGTGCCACTATGGCATATAGTCCGTATTTGGGCATATATTTGCGTTTACAAAATTAGGTTTCAAGCATAAAGCGAAAGATTACCTTATTAACAAGATATTTTTTAGATGGAAGAAAAGAAAATGGATGTGAATTCTATAATCGGTTTTGTACTGATTTTTGGAATACTCATCTTCATGTTTTATCAAAACCGTCCTACACCGGAGGAGATAGCAGAGAAAGAAGCACAACAAGAACAAGTTGAGGCCCAGGAAGCTGCCGCAGAGTTAGAAACAGTAGCACCAGTGCAGAACGAAACACCAGTGCTGGATGTAACCGACTCAACAGCTGTGGCTAGTTATAAAAGTCAAATCGGGGCATTTGGTTTTACCCCGCCTACTGCCGGAACTACAGTTCTGGAAAACGATGTGTTGTATTTAAAAATAAGTAATAAGGGCGGTCATGTCGTAGAGGCCAAAATGAAGAACTTCGTTACCTACGATTCTATTCCCGTGTATTTGATTAAAGATGGTAATGCATCTTTTGGACTTTCCTTTTCCACAACCGACAACCGTGTTTTAAATACCAAGGATTTGTACTTTGAACCTTCCATGACCAGTTCTGGAAACAACCAGGTTCTTTCTTTAAAAGCAAAAACAGCCAACAATCAATACTTGGAATACCGATATGAAATGAAACCAAATGACTATTTGGTGGATTTTACGATTAGGAGTCAAGGCTTGGATAATGTAATTGCTGATGGTAAGCCTGTTGCCTTGGATTGGAAATTGAAAGCGATACGACATTCTAAAAGTATTGTTTACGAAAATAGATATACACGTTTAACCTATAATCATGAAGATGATAAGTTGAGCAAGCTCTCAGAAGGAAGTGATGATGAAGAATTGGAGGAGCGAATTAAATGGATTTCTTACCGGCAGCATTTTTTCAGTACTATTTTAGCCTCGGATGAGCACTTCAAAACTGGAGAACTAACATCTAAGAATCTTGTAGAAGAGGAAAGTAGAACTTTTGGATTTCTAAAGGAATACGAGTCAGTACTTCCTCTAGAATTAAAAGGCGGAGAACTGACTAAAAATATGCATTGGTATTTTGGCCCTACGGATATAGAAGTACTTTCAAATTACGAGGATTTAGGTCTTGTTGATTCCATTCCTTTTGGTTGGGGTGTTTTTGGTTGGATCAATCGGTACGTGTTCACCCCATTTTATTCCTTTTTAGGAGGAATGTTGCCTGCCGGAATTGCAATTATCATCATGACGATTTTGGTGCGTTTGGCCATGTCTCCCGTTACGTATAAATCGTATTTGTCACAGGCAAAAATGAAGGTGTTAAAGCCAGAGATTACGGAGCTAGGTGAAAAGTTCAAGGACAACGCCATGAAAAAACAGCAAGAAACCATGAAGTTATATGGTAAGGCCGGGGTAAGTCCTATGAGCGGTTGTGTACCTGCATTTCTACAAATGCCAATATTCTATGCACTATTCATGTTTTTTCCTACCTCTTTTGCATTACGGCAAAAACCATTTTTATGGGCAGATGATTTGTCTTCTTTTGATACTATTTATCAATTTCCAGAAGGTTTTGCAATACCGTTTTATGGAGACCATGTAAGTCTGTTTCCTATTTTGGCTTCTATCGCTATCTTCTTTTATATGATGATGACTACGGGGCAGAATATGCCTACCCAACCAGGTATGCCTAATATGAAGTTCATCATGTACCTCATGCCCTTCATGATGTTATTTTTCTTCAACAATTATGCGAGTGGATTGAGTTTGTATTATTTTGTTTCTAACCTGATTACCATTGGTATTATGTTGGTAATCAAAAACTTCATCTTGGATAACGATAAGATACATGCTCAAATACAGGAAAATAAAAAGAAACCTAAAAAGGAGAATAAATTCCAGAAGAAAATGCGTGAGATGATGGAACAGGCAGAATCTCAGAAGAAGAAGTAAGGGAATAGTTTTTATTTTTTCCATATGTTCGTGATTTGTTAACTGTAAAAAAGGTGCTATAGACTAGGTTGCTCAAGCTAAGAGAACTCTATTCCATTTCTCAAAGCATCATTTTTGAGCCAAAGGCAGCACTTCAAAAGTGTTAGAATACATTTTTTTACGCCCTAACAGGTTTTAAAATTCACTCGAAAGCGGCGTCTATTTCAAATAGGCTCACTAAAATATTCGTGGTGTTGGTTTTAAGCTTAAAACAAAAAAGCCGCTACAATTTGTAGCGGCTTCTGCCATTGATTAAGGTTTGGTTTGGTAAGATTTGGGATAGTAAATATGCTTCATATTTCTACTTAAAAAAAAATAGAGTTGTAAAGTGGTTGTTTTTGTATGCTAATATGTGTTATGCTGATGTTTGAATTTTTTAGTTTTTATAAGTATCGTATAACTTTACAATAAAATTTCCTTGAAGAAATATTATTTTCAAATTTTTTATAAAAAATTAACCGAATAAAACGGTAGTTCCTAGTGATTCAGAATCTCCCAAACTTTTGTTGGTATCTTATGGATATCTAAGAGGTACTATTATTTTACCATTTTACTTAGAAATGAATTGAGTTTCTAAAAAATCGGTTCGTCCTAAAAGTAAAAAGTCCTGTTTAGAAAACAGGACTTTTGTGTACATTCTTAAGACATTTTAGTGTATTAAGGCATCCCAAACCTCCTGTGGTATGAGCACCTTGTTTATAACATGCACTACGCCGTTTCTTGCCTCCACATCTTCGATTACCACTTGAGTGTGGTCGTTAGATGCTGGATCTTCAAGGACAATAACACCGTCATTTCTAATTTCAACAACTATGGATTCACCTTGAAGCGTGTTTACTCCGCTTAAGGTACTCAAATCCCTTTTGAACTTGGTTCCTGAAATTACATGATATAGTAGAAGTTTTGCTAACAGTTCTTTTTCAATCTCGGTATCGAAATCAGCTAGACTGTTATAGTTGTTTCCTGCCAAATCCAAGAAATCTTGGAACGATTTATTGGTAGGTGCAAAGACTGTAAACGGCTCGTCTCCGCCTAATGTTTCTACCAAACCGGCATCAGCTTGTCCTAAGGCTTGAACCAATACACTAAGGTCATCAGTTGCAACTGCAATCTCCACAATTGTTTTCAAGCTCATTTGGGCAAGAAGGTCCAACACTTCCTGTGGCAATAACACTTTGTTTATTACGTGTACGACACCGTTACTCGCTTCAACATCGGCAAGCACAACGGTTGCATTGTCTTCCGTAGCATCTTCTATATGTACCGTACCGTCCTTGATATTGACACCTACATTTTCTCCTTGAAAAGTCTCAATAGTTTGTCCATTGCTTAAATCTGTTGAGAACGCTGCTGTACCTGCTACTACATGGTAAGTTAGTACTTTCACCAACAAATCTTTTTCAGCTTCGGTATCAAAATCGGCTAAACTGTTATAATCATCTCCTAAAGCATTCAATAATCCCACAAATGCTTCATTGGTAGGAGCGAAGACGGTGAAGGGACCTGTACCGCTAAGGGTTTCTACCAATCCAGCATCAGCTTGTCCTAATGCTCCTACCAATAAACTAAGGTCATCGGTTTCAACAGCAATCTCCACGATTGTTTTTAAGCTCATTTGAGCTAGTAGGTCCAATACTTCTTGTGGTAGTAATACTTTGTTAATTATATGTACTACCCCGTTAGTTGCTGCTACATCTGCTGTAGTTACAGCAGCATTCGTTTCTGTCGCATCAATTATATGTACTGTACCGTCCTTGATATTGATACCTACATTTTCTCCTTGGAAGGTCTCAATAGTTTGGTCATTGCTTAAATCTGTTGAGAAAGCTGCTGTACCGGCTACTACATGGTATGTTAATACCTTAACTAATAGGGTCTTTTCTGCTTCTGTATCAAAATCTGAAAGACTATTGAAATCGTCCCCTAATAGCGCTAATAAATCTACGAACGCCTGATTTGTCGGAGCAAAAACTGTAAAAGGACCTTCACCATTCAAGGTTTCTACTAAACCGGCATCAGCTTGAATCAACGCATCTACCAATAGACTTAAATCATCCGTTGCAACCGCGGTATCAACAATACTCTTAAGCGAAAGGCTTGCTACAAAATCGATAGCAGATTGTGGTAATAAAACTTTATCAATGGTATGCGCTACACCATTAGAAGCCATAATGTCAGTAGCTGTGATATTTGCATCGGTTCCAGAAGCGTCTCCAATAACAAAAGTATCACCCGAAGCTATTACTTCTATAGTATTGTCAGCAAGTGCTGTTCCTACAGCACCAGGAGCTAAATCCTCAGCTAGTACTCTAGCAGCGATAACGTGGTATAATAAGATGTCTTTCAGCAAAGCTATTTCTGCTTCTGTATCAAAATCATCCAAGCCGTTATAATCATCACCTAAAATATCCAATAAAGCAACAAAAGCATCGTCTGTTGGAGCAAAAACAGTAAAAGGACCTTCAGAAGATAAGGTCTCAGCTAATCCTGCTTTAATAACCGCTGCTTCTAGGATGGACAATGCTTCTGTGGCAACGACAACATCTACGAGCGTTCCTGTTTCATTAGTCATCTCTCCATTGTTCAAAGCATCAATGATTGCTTTTGGCAATAATACTTTGTCGATAACGTGTACAACACCATTACTAGCTTCTACATCGGCAATAACGACCTTAGCGGCCTGAACTTCGGCTGCTTGTTTATCCTTAATAAAAACGCCACCTTCTAAACTTATGACAACATCTTCTCCCTGTACTGTAGGAATCATTTGATCTGCACTTAAGTCGGTAGATTTGGCTGCAACACCGCTTACCACATGATATTTTAAGATAGTGGCCAGGATGTCTCTTTCTTCGGCTGTATCAAAATCGGCCAAAGTTTCAAATCCGTCCAGGGATTCCAATAGCGCTGTAAAGGCTGCGTTTGTGGGCGCAAAAACTGTAAACGGTCCATCTCCACTTAAAGTTCCGATAAGATCTGTTCCCTCATTGTTGTCCGCACTTGTCAATGCCGCTACCAGCGAGGCAAGGGCGTCATCACCAGCTGCCGTTTCTACAATATTCTTTTCTGCTACTGTTCTTGCGGTAAGGTCATCATTTTCGTCATTGTCACAGGACCATGCTACGAAAACGATTGCCAAAAGTGCAAGTAAACTTTTAATGGATACTACTTTTTTCATAATGTGTGTTTTAGGTAAATTGTTTAACTTATTTTTAATAAAATATAACTTAAATGGTCAAATTGTTTTTGAGGCAACTTTCAACGTTTAGTTAATTTTGTGGAGTCATCTTCCTATAAACGCTTACTTTATGTGCTTTTTTTAAACAATTAAATCATTTTGTTTACTACTATCTATAAGATGTATAAAACAGCAAAGGGTTGCTTTTGTTTATTAAATATTTAGAAAAGTTTAACAGAACGAATACAATAGTGGTTGATTTTCAAAGAAAGGAATAAAAAAAAGCCGCTTAATAGCGGCTTTTAAAAAATAGGTAATTAGTATATGTTAATTAGTTGTATCCGGAATCATTACTTTGTTAAGTACGTGGATTACTCCGTTTCCAGCTTGTACATCTACTGCAATAATACCTATATCCATAGCTCCAGAACCATCTGTTACATCGGCGATGTTAGGGTCTGTTCCTGGAAGTGTTATAACGATGTTGTCGCCTTCTAGAGTTGGAGCGGTAGTATCACCATCAACCGTTAAATCACTAGAACGAACATTACCGTTTACAACATGGTGCTGTAATACACTCGTTAATAATGTTTCATCTATATCGGCTACTTCATTCCAGTCCATATTGCTGTCCAATAAGGCTTGGAAAGCGGCATCAGTTGGTGCGAATACGGTAAATGGTCCATCACCTGTAAGCGTACTTACAAAATCGGTATTTGGAGTTCCCGAAGTCAATGCCGTTACCAATGGGGCAAATGTTGGGTCTGCTACTGCGAAAGTTACTACTGAAGGAATATCGATTACTTCACTTACAGCATGTACTACCCCGTTCGTAGCTACGATATCGAAGTTGCCTTCTACAACACCACCCGAACCATTAAATGTAACACCGTCGTCTGTGTTTATATATAAGCTTAACTTGTCACCGTCGGCATTTTCGGCGGCTGTGTTAATGTAGGAATTAGTTAAATCTGCAGAAAAAGCAGAAGCACCTACTACTACGTGATTGGATAATACGTTGGCGATGTCATTGTTGTTTGGATTATTAAAAGCATCAAAAGCACTATTGATGGGAGCGAAAACGGTAAATGTTTCATCAGTACTGGATAATAAGTCTGTGAACGTTGTATTATCATTAGCAGTTAATGCACCGACTAAAGATGTTAATGCACTGTTGGCTACAGCATGATCAACTATATTCGGTAATCCAATTACGGCATCCACTACATGAACAACACCATTAGTGGCTTTAATATCCGCTAAGTCTAAATTAACATTTGAAACACCGTTTAAACTTACCCCGTCTGTTAAGTCAACAAACATACTTAAGTTTCTACCCTCTACACCAGCAGTTGAGGATGTAGGGACATATCCTGTACTCAAATCTGTTGAGAAATTAGCGCCTGCAACTACATGGTTCAATAATACTTGCGTCAAAACATCGGTAGGTACAGCGCCAAGGTCCGCAAAATCGTTTGCCTCTAAAAATGCTTCAAAAGCCTCGTTCGTTGGTGCAAATACGGTAAAAGGTCCTTCACCAGCTAATACTGATGGTAAATCACCATCGGCAGCTACTAAGGCGGCAACTAAATTACTTAACGCCGGCGTAGCAATGGCTAAATCTGTAATAGAACTTAATAAGACTCCCTCTAAAGCATCAATTGCCGCTTGAGGTAATAGTACTCTATCGATGACATGTACAATACCATTGGTTGCTTGAACGTTGGCAGTTACTACATTTGACGCTTTACCCTCTGCGTCCACAAATGCAGCTCCGCCTTCCAAACTTACGGTCAAATTTTCTCCCTGTACTGTAGTTATGGTCATTCCTTCTGTTAAATCTGTAGAGGCTACTGCTGCACCAGAAGCTACATGATATGTTAGTATGGTAGCCAGTAAATCCTGCAATTGCTCGTTATTAAAGTCTTCTAAAGAATCAAAACCGTCCAAACGGTCTAAAAGATTGGCGAAGGCCTCGTTTGATGGTGCTAATACGGTGAAAACACCAGCTTCATTACCTAAGGTATTAATAAGCTCGTTGTTAGCGCTTTCATCAGCTTTCGCTAGCGCTGCCACCAAGCTGCTTAATCCATTATTATTCTGAGCTGTTTCTACAATATTGGCTGGCGCTGCCGGTATAATTATTGGGCCATCGTTGTCATCATCATTATTGCATGACACTGCAAAAACTAGTGCAAATGCCAATAAAGTCGGTTTTAACCTTTTTACTAAATTGTTCATTGTTTTAGGGTTTTAATGTTAAATTGTTTAATTATAATTGTAAAAGTATAAACACTTTTGGTTAATGTGTTTAAAGGTTTTGTTAAAATTTATTTATGCTGATTTCTCTTTTTACCAATAATTTTGGACTACTCACATACTAAAACATATTGTAATACTTACCACTAAAGTGTAGATGATGAATCCGCTAAAGGGTTGCTTTTGTTTGTTATAATTTTGCAAAAGTTTAACAAAATGAACTATTCCGCTTGATTGTTGTCTGAATGTTCTAATAAATAAATCAAGTCTTTTGATAGCAACCGTGGTATTATTTAACTGATAGTATCGTCGTGCTAGCGGATGTTTAGGTTAATTTCAGTCTTATTAGGTTATACAATTACCCCATACGTGTAATTTCGTATTTTTGTAGCGACAAATGGGAGGTATGAAAAAAGTAGTAATAGGATTGTCCGGTGGTGTAGATTCCAGTGTAGCTGCACATTTACTGAAAGAGCAAGGTTACGATGTAATTGGACTCTTTATGAAGAATTGGCATGACGACTCCGTTACGATTTCGGAGGAGTGTCCATGGTTAGAAGATAGTAACGATGCCCTCATCGTGGCCGAAAAGCTTGGTATCCCGTTCCAAACAGTTGATTTAAGTTCTGAATATAAGGAACGTATCGTTGATTACATGTTCAGGGAATACAAAATGGGTCGAACTCCAAATCCGGATGTATTGTGCAACCGCGAAATCAAATTTGATGTCTTTATGAAGATTGCGCTGCAATTAGGGGCAGATTTTGTAGCTACGGGCCACTATTGCAGAAAAGGAGTGTTGCACCATTCAGATGGCAATGAAACATATCAGCTATTGGCGGGAAAAGATTCCAATAAAGATCAGTCCTATTTTCTATGTCAGTTGTCTCAAGAGCAATTGGCAAAGACGTTATTTCCTATTGGGGAATTAACAAAACCTGAGGTACGTTCAATTGCTGCCAAAATGGGCTTGGTTACAGCAGATAAAAAAGACTCTCAAGGTCTCTGTTTTATAGGTAAGGTACGTCTTCCAGAATTTTTACAGCAACAGTTAAAACCAAAAAGCGGTAAGATTGTTCAAGTGCCATCCACGATTCCGGTGTATGAACGGAAACTTCCAAGCTTTGCCAATAAGGCTCAAGAGCTAGCATTCCGTGCAGAAAAAGCCGAATATCGGATATCCGATGGCGTAGTTGTGGGGGAGCACCAAGGGGCGCATTATTTTACTAAAGGGCAGCGGAAGGGTCTTAACGTTGGAGGTACAAAAGAACCGCTTTTTGTGCTAGAAACAGATGTTAAGGAAAATGTGATTTACGCAGGAGAAGGCAAAGCACACCCTGGTTTATATAGACACACCTTATTTGTGAAAGAAGAGGAGTTACATTGGGTAAGACCCGATTTGAGTTTGGATAGTGATGAAGAGCTTCCTGTGTTGGCACGAATACGATACCGACAAGAATTGCAGAAAGCTACCTTATATAAAGTAGAAGGAGGAATGTATGTCGATTTTGAAGTAGCACAATCCGCCATTCAAGAAGGTCAGTTCGTAGCGTGGTATTTGGCCAATGAATTGATAGGCTCCGGAGTTATTTCTTAATAAAGCTTGTTTTTTTCAACTTAAATCTTTGTATCCCATGCGAAATAAAATCACCGAACTTTTTGATATAGAATACCCCATCATACAAGCGGGTATGATATGGGCTAGCGGATGGCGATTGGCATCGGCGGTATCCAATGCGGGAGGTTTAGGTATTATAGGTGCAGGAAGTATGTATCCCGATATATTACGGGAGCACATTCAAAAATGTAAGCTAGCTACGGACAAGCCTTTTGCCGTAAACGTTCCAATGTTATATCCTGATATTGAAAAATTGATGGAAATCATCGTTGACCTAGGGGTAAGAATTGTATTTACATCTGCCGGAAATCCCAAAACCTGGACTTCGTATTTACAGGAAAATGGGATAACTGTGGTGCACGTAGTCAGTAGCGTAGCTTTTGCCATAAAAGCCGAAGCTGCAGGTGTAGACGCCGTTGTAGCCGAAGGTTTTGAAGCAGGTGGACATAACGGAAGAGATGAGACCACAACGTTAGTTTTGATTCCGTCCGTAAAGGAGCGGATAAAAATTCCTTTAATTGCCGCAGGCGGCATTGGTACTGGGAAAGCTATGCTTGCCGCTATGGTCTTAGGAGCAGATGCAGTGCAGATTGGAAGTAGATTTGTAGCAAGTGTGGAAGCTTCTTCACATACGCTTTTTAAGGAAAAAGTAGTTGAAGCCAAAGAAGGGGATACCCAGCTGACCTTAAAAGAATTAGCACCTGTACGGTTACTAAAAAATAAATTTTACGAAGATATACAAAGTGGCTATGCCAACGGATATACTAAAGATCAGCTAAAGGACTTATTGGGTCGCGCCCGTGCCAAAAAAGGTATGTTTGAGGGCGACTTGGTAGAAGGTGAGCTAGAAATTGGTCAGGTTTCTGCCTTGATTCATGACATAAAGCCGGCTGCTGAGATTGTTGCAGAACTCATGGCTGATTTTAAGTCAGCTATTGATATGGTTCAAAATTTAAGGACATTTTAAGCTTGCTGAAAAGTTCAAGTACCTCAAATACAGATTTTACCGTTCTAAGGGTGCACTTTCAACAAGTCTGTACGTGGTGAAATCAAGCCGCATCTTGCTTCAAAATGCCTAGATACTGCATCAAATCACTAAGTTCTCTATTACAAATCATATGTCCCATGGGTGGTATGGAGGAAACAGCATTTTCTTGTTTTACAATGCTTAGTAGTGGGATTTTCATAGATTCTGTTTTGTACGTACCTATTAACGTTAGCTTTCGAAGCCTCAATATATTGGCTGACCAGAGGAATGTTAACGAATATAAATCCACTTGGATTATTGCGGAAACTTAAAGATTACGCCATTGATGACATGCATCGTAACCATTTATATTATGATTCAGGTGAGTTACCTTTTATATTTATTCTTACAATTTAAGAGTTTAGAGCTAAATTGTATATTTGGATAAATTCAACGTTATGATTAAAAATGTTTTCTTCCGTAGTCTAAAGTGCTTGGTGGTACTTTCTTTTTTCGCTTTTAGTAACGGTTATGCCCAAGACGCTGATCCTCTGGAGGGTAGGTGGAATCTAACGGTTTCTTACGAAGGAAAGGAATTACCTGCTTGGTTAGAAATTAAAAAGTCGGGCATCAACACCCTAGTTGGTAGGTTTACTTATGCCATGGGTAGTGCGCGGCCTATCGCCGAGGTTAAAAAATTTGACGAAGTATTCTATTTCACAATTCCACCACAGTGGGAAGGAGGTGCTTCAAATATGGAATTTAGGGGAAAAAAAATAGGAGAAGAATTAAAGGGTACTATGGTTTATACAGATGGTAAAACCTATGATTGGACGGCGACTAGAGCACCCAAACTAGCCGTTACGGAGAATCCTAAATGGGGAAAAACACAACAGCTTTTTAATGGTAAAGATTTGAAGGGCTGGAAATATGAGGGTGAGAATCAATGGACAGTAAACGCCGGAATCCTAACGAGCGACAAGTCCGGAGTAAATTTAATTTCTGAGGAAAAATTTACCGATTTTAAGCTACATGCCGAATTTAGATATCCGGAAGGTAGTAATAGTGGTTTATACCTAAGAGGACGTTACGAAGTACAGATAGCCGACAATGCCGGTTCGGATGCTTCATCTATTTTGTTTGGAGGTATTTATGGACTTCTAACGCCCAACGAAATGGCAGCGAAGGCGGCCGGCGAATGGCAAACGTTCGACATTACGTTAATAGGTAGAAAAGTGACTATTATCGCCAATGGAAAAACAGTAATTTCGGAACAGAATATAGCAGGCATGACAGGTGGAGCCCTGGATAATAATGAAGCGGCTCCAGGTCCTATTATGATACAAGGCGATCATGGGCCTGTTGAATTTCGAAAGTTAGAAATTACACCAATCGCTGAGTAATATCCACAACGATATAAATATTGAGGTGTCAATGAATTAAATTAAGTTTCATGGGACTACTAGGATAGGTTTGAAATAGCCTAGTGTAGGATGGAACTTTTTGTAGTTTCGTTTATGTCTTCAAAATACCGCAGAGCGTTTGCCTTATGATGGTAAATGTTCGTTAATTCGTTAACCTCATTCTTTAGCAGTTATTTCGGCTACAACAGCTAAGGCTTTTTCTTTTTCGTCTTGGTTAACGTGTAGTTCTACATTACCTAACATTGACGAAGCAAAGCCAGCGAGCCGCGCAGATTCGGCTTCATCCTTAATTACTGGCGATATTCCTATTTCTAGTAACTGAAGTTCAATACGTTTTCCAATGATGGCATTGCCACTGTATACTTTTATGTAGTTAGATTCCATTAGTTTACTTTGCTAAGGTGTTTAATTCTATAAGGAAATTATTGAATTCCTTTAGCGTGTTGCTTAACACTGTAATCTGTTCTTGTGCCTCTTTCCAATCTTTTTGTTCGATGGCTTCTCGAACACCGGGGAGTGTTTTTACACCATAACCGGTATAAAAACCGGGAGCATAGATTTGATGTTTGAACCAAGGTCTTCTTGGTAAGCCCTTTTCAGAGGTTAGCATGCGTTCTGCACCAATAAGTCTTTGGTTCAATTCGGCGCGTTTTGCTTTAGAAACTTCGAGGCTGTTGGTTAGGGAAAGCGTCTCTATGGTAGTATCCAATGAAGCTAATTCATTCTGCACAGGAGCAAAGTTGAGGTATGGAACTTCTTTTTTGGCTTTTGGTGTGTTGATTTTTTTTTGGGGATCTGATGCCAATCTAAATGCATCACTTTCTACGAGCTTGTTATGCTTTTCAACAGAAGTCCTCATCTGGTCTGCATTCGTTTTAATTTCTTCCCAATATCCAGTAATGGTAGTATACCATTCCTTAAAATCGAAGGGAAGAACGTCTGCGTTTGCCAATCTAAGGGTAATTCTTCCTGCTGTATTTGCTAAAGCAACACCATAGGCAAAATTGGGATCCTTAAAACGTTTATAGTGCGGATAGGTGTCGTAAATGGTATGGTATTCTCCTCCACCGTTTTCCCCACTAAATCCTAAATTTAAAGATGCGATTCCGGCGTGTTGTATAAAGGGTGTATAATCGGACCCGGAACCAAGCGCGTAGAGACTAAAGGCGTCATCGCCACCGTTCACCATTTGAGCTGCAATTCTGCGCTCTTTTACCGAAACACCTGTTTGTGGGTCTTTTACCGCACCGGCAACTTCTTTTACCATGGCCTGAAGCGAGTGCGAACCTCCAGCTCCAAGAAACCCACGACCATTTCCGTCCGTATTAATGTAGGCTACTACTTTTTGTTGTAGTTCTTTTTTATGGTCTTCTACCCATTCCGTAGATCCAATGAGGCCTGGCTCTTCTGCATCCCATGCGCAATAGACCAGGGTGCGTTTGGGTTTTTGACCATTTTTTGCAAGTTGCCCCACTGCCCTTGCTTCTTCCATAAGGGCTACCATGCCGCTAATGGGATCATTTGCGCCATGTACCCAAGCATCGTGGTGGTTACCGCGCATGACCCATTGATCTGGAAAATCAGTTCCCTTCATTGTAGCGATTACGTTATGTGCTGGCACCAATTTCCAATCAAAGGCTAGTTTCAAGCGTACTTTCGCCGGTCCTGGGCCTATGTGATATGTGATAGGCAATCCACCACGCCAGGAAGCAGGAGCTACCGGTCCTTCCAAAGCCTCCAACAATGGTTGCGCATCTTCGTACGATATAGGGAGTACTGGTATTTTTGTTATTGTAGGAGCATCTTTTCTATCCAAACGTTTTGCATCTTTAGTGGCACCGTATCCGGGTGTTAATACATCACCTGGATAGGTGGGCATATCCATAACCGAGCCGCGCTGTACACCGGTTTTGTTCTTATAGGCTCCCTTAGGGTATACATCTCCCTGACCGTAGCCGTCATCCTGTGGATCGGAATAAATAATACATCCGATCGCACCATTTTCTGCGGCTAGTTTTGGTTTTATTCCGCGCCAGGAACCCTGATATTTAGCAATAACTATTTTCCCTTTTACACTTATACCTAGTTTTTCCAGTTCTTCATAATCTTTTGGAATACCATAGTTTACAAAAACTAGGTCTGCGGTAACATCGCCATCTATGGAAAATGCGTTATAACTGGGGAGTAGGGCATCGCCTTGTGCAGTAAATGGGTCACCCTCCACAGGGACAGCGGTGAGTTTCGCTTTGTAAGGTGTTGGGCCTAAAAGTTCCAAAACGCGTTCTGTTGGATAGGGAAACAGAATATCATAGGTTTCTATCTTGGCATCATAGCCCCAGGATTTGAATTGCTTTTGAATCCATTTGGCATTGTCTTCGCCAAATTTGGTGCCTACCCAGTGTGGTTCTGCCGCCAAACGCTGCATCCAATTGTCCAAATTGGTTGCATTGAGATTCTTTTCAAAGACTGATTCCAATTTTAGTTGTTCGGCAGCGCTCTCGTTGCTAAATCCGATTACGGAGTTCTGCGCAGATGAAAGAATGGATAATAATAGAAAAAAAATTAGGGTTATAGTGGTTCGTAACATGATTAAATTATTTTATTGAAGGTACTAATTATTTTGATTTTACTGCTCCTTGTGGCGGACCAATATCACAGCGTAGATTTTGAAAATAAGCTGCAGATTGTTTAAAAAAAATTGAGGTTTACACCAAGTCAACTAGTAGTAATATTGTTGAGTGCACCAACTACCATATCAATATCATTTTTGGTAATAAAAATAGCAAAGGATAAGCGTACCGCATTCAATCCAAATTTGGACATAGGCCTAGAATCGATTCCGTAGTCATTGAAGAGGGTGTCTTTTACTTCTTGCACATCCTTACCCTTTACTTCTACTACTTGTATTCCAGCTGATAAGTTGTCATTAGCAGGTGTTTTTAGGATAATGTTTTCATTGTCTTTTATTTTTTCCAGAAAATAGTGTTTTAGTTCGTAGGTCCGGTTATGAATAACTTCACCACCAATGGTATTTCGGTAGTCTATGGAAGCACCTAAGGCCAAAAGTTCAGGAAGATTTCTGGTATTGTAGTTTTCTAGGCGTCTAATACTTTCATCTTCATAACCACGGGCTACCATCAAAGGTTTAAGTAAGGATTGTTTTTCTTGCTTCGCATAAAAAATACCAATACCCTTTGGTGCAAAAAGCCATTTATGGGCACTAACCGTATAGAAGTCGCAATCCATTTCCTTTAAACTGGTCTGCACCATACCTGCTCCTTGTGCGCCATCAACGGCAACTAAAATTTCTCTTTTATGGGCCATTTTAGAAATTTCTTTAATGGGAAGCATCATACCGTTCGTATTAACGATTTGGCAAATGGAAATAACCTTTGTTTTGGATGTAATGGCATTTTCAAATACGGCAACAATTTCCTCTTTAGACTTTGGCAGGATAGGAAGTGCAGGGCGTACCAATTTTATGCCTTTTTCGCCTTGCCAAACGGTCCATGGTGCCACTGCACTGGTATGCTCATGATCCGCAAGAATTACTTCATCGCCTAGGTTCAGTTCTAAGCTGCGGGCGATAAGATTCATACCTTCGGTGGTATTATGTATAAGAGCGATTTCTTCCTCGGATACAGAAAAAAGGTCTGCTACTTTCCTTCGTGTGATTTCTTTTTCAGTCTCCCAACCGCCCCACATGTATTTTGAAGGAAAATCATCAAGCGTGTTTCTAAAGGTATTCGTTGCTTCTCTAATTGGCAGTGGACAGGCGCCCAAAGAGCCATTGTTAAAATAATGGATTCCTTCAGCAAACTTAAACTGTGATGCAACGGTTTCCCAGTAAGCTTCCGATTTTTGTTGTGGAAATTGTTTAAGTTGGTTTATTGCTGCTTTTAATGATTCGGAACTATTTGCCCAACTCTGTAGCGGAAGGGCTACCGTTCCTGCAACGCCAGCGCCTAAATTTTTAAGAAATTTTCTTCGGTTGTTTTCCATGCTTTTAAAGATAGGGATTTACTCGGGGATGGGTAACAACCGCCCACAGGTAATTAATCAATGACAAGTTCTATAGCTGTTCGTATTAAATTTGAATTTCCTTTAGCAATGAGCTTCGTCTTATCACTATTCCAAACCAAACATTCGGCATTCATAATTTGCCTACCCTTTTTTTTAACCGATGTCTGGGCAATAACAACATCGCCTTCCTTTGCCGGACTAAAATAGTCCACATTTAAGTTCACCGTAGTATAAGCATGGCTATTGTTAAGCGAATACACAGCTGCACCAATGGCATCATCTATAATAGCAGCAGTTATGCCACCATGGAGAATGTGCATAGGGTTTGTCATTTCTTTGCGTATCGTATGCGAATATTCCAGCTTTCCTTCTGCTGCGCTTATCAAAGTAGGATTCATCCATTGCATTAACGGAGAAATGGAATCGGACGAGTCTTTACCAATTTTAGAGGAGAAAAATGCAAGTATTTTATTCATAATAGACCTTATGTTTTAAACTGAAACTGATTTAAATAGGCCTTAAAAATACAATTTAACCCATCAAAGGAATTCATAACGAGCAGATTTAATTTGAAGGCTACTGCAGCGTTTCTTCATTTCAGCATAATTATTCCACACTTGGGTAATTCGTATTATGAAAGGCTTTTTGTCTGTGCCATTTTTACGTCATCAATTAATGCCATATAATGATGAAAGTAGTACAGACTATCTTTTTAATCCTTTTGAAGCTATCTATCTTAAACGCACAGCATACCATTTCTGGAACGGTAACCGATAGTGAAATGAATCCTATTGCAGGAGCCAATGTATATCTAGAGGGAACTTATGACGGAGGAACAACAGATGAAAATGGTAGTTTTCGTTTTGAAACCGAAGAAATTGGAAACCAAAATTTAGTAGTTTCTATGATTTCCTACGATTCCTATATGCAGTTTGGGGACATATCTTTTTTTAGTAATATGGATATTGTTCTCAAAGAAGCCATGAATCAATTGACAGGAGTAACCTTGACTGCCGGTACTTTTGAAGCAGGTGATAATTCAAAAGTTTCTGTTTTAAAACCATTGGATATCGTAACTACTGCGGGTGCAGCTGGAGATTTTATTGGCGCTTTACAAACCCTACCAGGCACTTCTAATGTAAGTGAGGATGGGAGACTCTTCGTACGTGGCGGACAAGCAGGGGAGACACAGGTTTTTATTGACGGACTTCGGGTCTTTCAACCTTTTAATGCTACGGCGAATAACATACCTACTAGAGGTCGGTTTTCTCCTTTTCTTTTTAAAGGAATTACCTTTAGTACGGGTGGATATTCCGCCGAATACGGACAAGCGCTTTCCAGCGTACTTTTATTGAACACTACTGACGAGCCAGATCAAGAGAAGACGGATATTTCTATATTATCTGTAGGAGCAGGGCTTGGTAGAACTGAGATATGGGGAAACAAATCACTCAGTGCTAACGCCCAATACATCAATTTGGCTCCTTACCAGTGGATTATTCCCAATGAACAAGGAGCACGTTGGAATAAGCCATACGAGTCATTTTCTGGCGAGACGGTCTATAGAAGTAAGACGGACAAAGGTATCTTTAAATTTTATACCGGATTTAATCAGGCGAACCTTGATGTAGATCAAGAAGATATCAATTTTGATGATTTTGTAAATTTTAGATTAAAAAATAGCAATTTGTATGCGAATACTACGTACAAACATTTCTTGGACAAGGAATGGACGGTGACTGCAGGAGCAAGTATTTCCTCCGATAGAAATGATATTGGTTTTGAAGAAAATGATATCACTGCGAACGAAACTGCTGGTCATCTAAAAATTAAGGTGAAGAAGAACTTCAGTAACCGATTTCAGTTGAATTTTGGTGGTGAACACTTCATCACCAAGTATCAGGAAAATTTTCAAGCTCCAGACGGGTTTCGTTTTGATGCTGGTTTCCGTGATCATCTGAGTTCTGGTTTTGCCGAGGCCGATATTTTCTTGAGCAACGATTTTGCCATGAAACTTGGGGTTAGGGGAGAGCACTCTAGTCTTTTGAATACTTCTAATATTGCCCCAAGGATTTCTGTTGCCTATAAGAGCAGTGATAAAGGACAATTCTCATTGGCCTATGGGGATTTTTATCAAAACCCCTTATCGGAATCCCTTAAGTTTGACGAGAGTTTGAATTTTGAAAAGACGTCTCATTATATTTTAAACTACCAATATCTTTCTAATGGAAAAACTTTTAGAGCCGAAGCCTACCATAAAGACTATGATGAACTCGTAAAATTTGATACCGAAATGCCACAATTCAATTCAACCTTTACTAATCTAGGCAGTGGATATGCTTCTGGTATCGATATTTTTTGGCGGGATAACAGGAGTATCAAAAATTTGGATTATTGGGCTTCGTATTCCTATTTGAACACTAAGCGCGATTTTAGAAATTTCCGCGAAAGCGCTAGGCCTAACTTTGCACCTGCTCACAGTCTTTCTTTAGTAACCAAATATTGGGTAGAAGACTGGCGTTCCCAAATAGGGATTTCCTATAATTATGGTTCTGGAAGACCTTATGATAATCCAAATACCACCGAATTCTTAGCGGAAAAAACAACCGCTTTCAACAGTATAAATATGAATTGGGCTTACCTGATATCACAACAGAAAATACTGTTTTTCTCGGTTAGTAATGTCACCGGATTCAAAAACGTGAATGGGTATCAATATGCAAATGCGCCCAATATGGATGGTGTTTTTGACAGACGTGCCATACGGCCAACGGCAGATGCTTTTTTCGTAATTGGCTTCTTTTGGACACTGAGCGAGGATAAGCGCAGCAACCAGTTAGATAATTTGTAGTATTTAATAGTTCGATTTTTTTAGGGAAGCTAACAGTTTCACAACACCTTTGTAAAAGAGTTGTGTTCATTGGAAAATCTGATTTTATGGCGAAGCGATATGTCTTTTGGCAATCGGTCTTAATGTCTATTGTATGGTTTGTATCCCAATTGTATGGTTTGTATCCCAGAGGATATACACTATATACCATGCTGTGTTTCCGTTATTTTTAATACAGTTTAATTAGATTTAACCCTGTAAAAGTTTACTTTTTCTAATATTAAACACTGAATTAGAAATTCTACTATTTTTTGCTTTTCTTCTTTTTGATGTTTTTAAGTGCTTCAATAGATGAGGAATTATTTGGGTTCAATTCCAAGGATTTTTTATATGCTCTAATTGCATTTTCAATATCGCCAAGTTCTAGTAGGCATTCACCATAACTGTCATAGGTATTCCACTGACTAGGATATAATTCGGTATTGAGTTTAAATACCTTTAAAGCATCATGATATTTTACTTCTTCCATAAGGTCATAACCAAAACGATTGATCTCTCCTTCTGTAATTGGATATTTTGAATCATTCACTGCCTGTTTCTTTATAAAGGCTATGATTTCTTCAATGGGTCTATTCAGGAAATACAATTCTTTGTAGGTTCTTGCCTCTATGGGCTCAAAGCTGCCGTTTAACTTTGTGGAGGCCATTTCATGGCTTAATAGCACTTGAAATTCTCTATTTCGCTCATTCAGCCAGCTAAAATTTTGTGTCATCCAAAGCGTCTTAAAACGCATTGAGAAAAGTAATTGCTCAAATTCTACAGTTGTATATTGTTCCTTGAGTTTGGTATAATCTACAAGATTAGTAGTATTGATGATGGGAGCGAAATCGGTCAACTCTTCATTATACATCGCTTTTGTTCTGTTAATGCCATGTTTAACCAAGAAAGGTCTTACTATTTGAGTCTGATGTTCATTCCACTCATCTACTGCATTTTTCGTGTTTATTTCTTGTTTAATGAAAGATTTTAATTTTGTGTGAATCCGCTTATTTGTAATCTTATTCAAAGATTCTGAGTATTTTTCTTGAATAAACATACTGTAACGGTGAAACCAAAGTAAATAGTTGTAAGACTGTTCTGGGTTATATACCGCTTGTCCATTTCGTTCCTTGTTCAGATGAACATGGAATCTGTCATAAGCCCTGGTAAAGAACAGTTGTTCTTCTATCGAAGAATATTCAGAATTTAGGTCTGAAAGAAGGTTTGAATACAGTTGTAATTCACTGTCTAGTTCTTTTCTGGATTCATTCCAATTATTAATCTGAAGGGCAATTAAAATCCCAATAACGACAAGAATAACTTCACCAATCGCGTATTTAAAATACTTTCCAGTTTTTCCTTCCGAAAGTAAATTTTGTCTAATTTTTCTAAAGAATTTTATCATTGGTTAGCGGTTTTTATAGTGAAGCACAACTAAATGAAGCACAACTATTAGATATTTAAGTAAAAACACTTAATATTTATTCTGATTATCTAGTATATACGCAGTTAAATCGTCAATTGCTTATGTACACCCTATAATATGTGTATCCGTACTTTATGTAAAATAATAGTTGTTTATTTTAAATGAAATAAGGAACATAATTACATAAATAGGTTAATGCAGTACTGTTCTAATTCTCAGATATAAACGCACTACCGTTAAACGGTTTTCCAAACCCGTTCAATCAGTTTTTTTGTCGCTTTTATTCCAGCTTCCTCACTCAATCCATCACCCTCATATTCAATTCCTATATGCCCATCAAAATCGGATTCTTTGACCATTTTCAGTAATTTGGGATAGTCTACCACGGTATCGTTGCCGTTTGAATCCAGGTCATAGACCTTGGCACTTACCCCCTTGGCATACGGTAACCATTCTTTTAGCCCTTGTTCCGGGGAATAACTATTGGTACATTGCTGCGCTTCACTAGTACCTCCCCATTCTGCACTTACACACCAATTACCAAAATCGGGTAGGGTTCCTAAATAGGGATTGTCTACCTGCTTAATGATACCCGCCATATAAATGGCGTTGGAAGTATGTAGGCCGTGGTTTTCCAAGAGCACATGAATATTTTCTTTTGCGGCATATTCCGTTAATTGGCCTAAGCCGTCTACTAGGGAAGCTTCTAACTCATCTGGTGAACCATCACCGAAAGCATTTACCCTGATGGAATGGCACCCAAGTATTTTCGCGGCATGTATCCATTTATAGTGGTCTTCGACTGCTTTTTTCCGCTTATTGGTATTCAAATCTCCCAACTTTTCGGTCTCGTCTACCATCATCAATAAACTCCTAACGCCACTATCTTCTGCCTTCATTCTCATGATGGACCAAAAATTTTCATCGCTTGCGTTATCCTTGTAAAAAGAGTTAACGTATTCGATGGCATCAATATTAAATGTACTTTTTGCTATTTCAGCAAAATCCTCGGCATCCATAGTACCACCAAAAAAGGCTTTATTCAGTGACCATTGGGCAAGTGAAATTTTCAACTCTTTCTCTTCTAGGGTCTTTGCGCTCGCAAAAATAAAATCATTTGAAAGTCCAAGGGCAAGTGCTCCCAAGCCAGTTTTTCTAATGAAGTTTCTTCTCGTATTCATGGTGTTAATAGTATTAATTTATGGAGATGTCTTTTCCATACCATTTTGCTATCGTGTTTTCGGCAGGCTTAAAACGTGGTGAAAAGTCCAAATCCTTTTTGGCACTTTCTTCAGGGGTGCGATTGTTCCATTCCCAAACATAGATACCGGAAAGCCAAGGCTGTTGCCAGGTTTTTTTAAAAAGCGCTTCATAGGCCAACTGCTGGGTTCTATCTGATTTTTTTCTGGTCAATGGACTAAGAATAGAACTCCATTCCCAGGGTTTTATAGTCGCCTTGCTTTCACTTTTGTATCCTACTTCTGTAAATAAAATGGGTTTCTTATATTTCTCATGTAACAGTTCCATGGCGGTTATATGCTTGTTCCAACCGTTTTCAATGGCTTCCAAGCTAGGATTTTCACTTTTGGTCAAAGGAAAATATGCTTGTATTCCAATATAATCTAGTTCGCTCCAAAAAGGCACATGTTCATATTCATCGTACCAGTTAGCGGCATAGGTAAGTTCTCCAGAATAGATTTTTTTTACCTCGGTGATCAGTTGAAACCACTTTTCAGGTTGTTTTTTGATGGAGGTTCTTAGCTCGGTGCCTAGACAGAACAGCTCTGTTTGTGTAATTTCGGCCATTCTTGCGTAGCGCAGCATGTTTATTCGATAGGATGAAAACCACGAGTCCCATTCCTTATCATTGTCCAAAGTTACGTTGGAACGCCATCCGCTGTTCATCCATAAATGTGGTTTTAGGTGTACTTTGAGTCCCTTTTTATGAATTTCATTAATGATACGGATAAAGCTAGAATCCCTTCGACTATACTGTTCAGGAAATTCAGGAATATCTATAACTTTAGTTTTTTCATCTTCTTGGTATAAAAAGGGCACTACAGCAATCCATTCAACATTAGCTTTTACCAAATCGACCAAGGCCTCACCGTTGTCTTCGGACCATCCAAAGACACTCATTCCGCGCTGTTTGTTATCTTTTTCGTGTAAATTATTGACGATGCCATTATTGTTCATAACAGAGCTATCCCATTGATAATCGTTCCACTCGTAGGAATTGGCATAAATGAGTGTTTTAATTCCAATGAAAGCAATTAGAATTGGGAGGATAAATCTATATCCAAACTGTTTAAAAAATATTGATTTTCCTTTGGAGCGGTATACCCTACAAAAGTGTTGTATTGCCAATAATAGGAGATAGCACCCCGCAAAAACAGTATGAAATCCTATCAAAAAGTTGCGATTGAATGCAATGTCCAGAAAAAACTGACCGCTCTCCCAAAAACTACGGTCACCACGGCTTAAAAGAACAGTAATGACGAGACCTGCAAGGAGCCAAAGTGTTGCATATAAGGTTACTAAATATTTGGTTCTACGCATTAGTATATTTTGCCAGTTTTCATAGCTTTCGCTACTGCAATCGCTTGCGGGTCTTGTTTTTCTAGCTCCGTAATAATTCTTGGATGGTCTTCTTCCCGGCCTTGGGATAGTTTTTTAGCCGCTTGTATCTCTGTTATTTCAATTTGAAAGCCTACCACACCTTTAACTTGGCGCATGGTTTTGGAAGATAAGTTCTTTATGGATACAGGACATTGGGAGTGTTGCTCGTATTTATCCACTAGTTTATGCATGGAGGCTATTACGGCCTCCTCATCAATGATTTTAAGTTTTCCGTAAACATGAACGGCAACATAGTTCCAGGTTGGTACTTCTTCTTCCCTATACCATGAAGAGGAAACATAGCTATGCGGTCCATTAAAGATGCATAATACTTCGGTGTTGTCAGCGAAAAATTTCCATTGTGGATTGGCTTTGGCAATGTGACTGATTAAAACATCCTTTCCATTCTCATTTTTATCCAATTCCAAAGGGATATGTGTAGCCCAAGGTTTACCGTCAACCTGACTTACCAAAATACCAAAACTATTCTGTTTTAAAAATCCGTGAACCTCCGCCAGGTTTTCGTTTTTATAGTGCGCTGGTATGTACATACTGTAAAAATAGGGAAAACATTCATTGAGCAAACAAACTTTGGGATTACATCAAATTTTGCCATAAAACCTATGTATTTTAAGAATTCACCAAAAAAATATTATGCCTTTTATCACAAATAAATCAGCAGAAGAACAAGTAGCTATTTTTTATGAAGATTATGGCAGCGGACAGCCCGTTATCCTTATTCATGGTTGGCCTTTGAGCAGAAAATCTTGGGAGCAGCAGGTATGGAAAATAGTCGAAGAAGGGTTTCGCTGTATATCATATGATCGAAGGGGGTTTGGAACATCCTCTGCTCCGTGGAATGGTTATGATTACAGTAGTCTAGCGAGCGATTTGGATGCCCTAATAACGGCATTGGACTTGGAAGAAGTGATTCTTTTAGGATTTTCTATGGGCGGAGGTGAGGTAGTACGCTACATGACGGATTATGGTTCTGATCGCATTGCTAAATCTGCACTTATAAGTTCCATTGTACCTTTGGTGAAGCAAAAGGAGGATAATCCAGACGGTGTGCCCGAACAGATACTGGACAATATTAAGAGCGGCCTTCAAAAAGATAGGGTAGGCTTTCTAAAAAATTTTCATAAAGGATTTTACAACTATGAGGAAACCAAGAAAAGTGTAAGCGAAGGTCAGTTGGACTATGATTTTATCGTTGCGTCACATGCCTCCCCGAGAGCTACTATACAGACAGCATTGGCCTGGATGCATACCGATTTTAGACCTGAACTCAAAAACGTAGATGTACCTACACTCATAGTGCATGGAGATGCCGATAATACCGTTCCCATTAAAACTTCTGCGGAACAGGCCGCTAAAGGAATAAAGGACAATAGTTATAAAATTATCAAAGATGCTCCGCACGGGCTACATATTACGCACGCCAATAAATTAAATGAGCTGCTGGTCCATTTTTTGAACGCATAGTCTCCATGGTTTTATTGCCAAGCGAAATGTGCCAACACCGGTAAGTGGTCGGAAATATGTTTGTTGTTTTCCATTCGGTCATCAATATGAATGTAGGCTTCTACCTCAAGTAAATCCGTGAAAATGTAATCGATACGGGTGTCTAAAATTTTGGTATGGTCAAAACCATTAAAGGTTCCCGTAGGTCCATAAAAAGGGTGTTTTGTGCTTGTTTGACCATCGGAAAATCGTTGTTGTAAAAATTGAATTGGAGCCGATTCTGGTGGTAAATTTAGGTCGCCCATAAGTATGACAGGTAGATTTTCTTTCGTCCTTTCTTTTATTTTTTTTGCGATTAACTCAGCCGATTTGGCTCTAGCTTCCTTGCCAATATGATCAAAATGTGTATTAAATACCCATAGTTTTTGTTTCGTGGCTTTGTGTTCAAAAAGTGCGTAGGTGCAAATTCGCTCCATGGATGCGTCCCAGCCTACTGAAATAAGCTCTGGAGTGGTAGACAACCAAAAGGTGTCACTGGTCAAAACATCAAATTCATTGGAGTTATAAAAAATAGGGGAGTATTCCCCTTTTTGCTTCCCATCGTCCCTACCAACGCCAATATGCTTGTGAGATGGAAGCTGTTCGTCCAAGAATATTAATTGATGGTGTAACACTTCTTGCATGCCCACAAAACTGGGCGCGTAATGTAATATGAGTTTCACCATCGCCTCTTTTCTATCGTTCCAGTTGTTTACGGTATCGTTAACATTGTCGTACTTTATGTTATAGGACATGGCCTTAAATTCCTGTGCTATCAAAAATGGGCAAGCGAACAAAAATATAATAATCAAGATTTTTTTCACGGTAAAGCTATTTAATTGGTATTAGAAGTTGAAGTTAGCGATTATCCTATAAAGGTACCGATGAAATTGATGAAGTAATGCAATTCCCTACAACAACTTAGAGCCTTACTTTATGAGATTGATCAATGCCGATGCGCTATAAGTGGTCTAGGTGACTATTAATCCGGAACAAGTTCCTTCGTTTGGACAGTTTACGGTAAATACCATAGAAATCTATAGACCAAAAGCAATGTAATTACAGATAGGGCTAGGGCAGCACATTTTATGAATTACTAGAAAGAATTTAGAGCTACAACGGTAATCATATCCACGGTGCAACTGAATGATGAACGAGGGGAACGTCTGACACCTATCTTGATAATTTTTCATGGTACACAGCACCGTATGATTCTTGGGAAGTCCTTAATAATATTGGTTGGCTATAGCGAGTAAGGCCTCTTTTCGTTTTGATGTAGTATCAATTTATTTTTAATAAAGGAAGTCTGTTTTTCAATCTTTTTTGGAATCCTCTTCCTTTTTCATTTTTAAGTATCTAGAGACCAAGCGTACCCCTAACCGTGCAAAAAGGATGATGGCAATGACCATTATGATATTAAATGCGTTCATGGTATGTTTTCCGCTTAAAAGTTTATATACATGGTTTAATGTGACGTAATGAATATACCTATTTTAAATAATTCATTTAATTGAATGTCTTTTTCCAAGGTCTGTGAAGCTGTTTTCATTTTATCATTTAAAAGGGATAAACCTATAGCGTAAAAGTATTTCTCTTCGGTGAAATAGGTCAAGTCTAAAAATATCTTTTCGTTTTTAGCCTTTTTTAAATCAATATAATTCCCGTTTTTCTTCGTTCAGTTCAATACGGTTTTATTCCAGTTGTTAACTTGTAGCGCTAAGAGGATACCTATTATAATTAGCACAATTTCATCAATGGCGTATTTCAAGTATTTAGCTGTTTTACCTTCTGAAGGAAGGTTTTGGCTGATTTTTCGGAAGAATTTTAGCATACTTAGCAGGTCCCAAGACAGTCATCTTGGTCTTTAATTGATTAACTTTCAGAAAGTTAATCAATTGGTTGGAGAATTATTGCTGTACCGCTGAAGTTAAATGTGCTCTGCCTGTGCCGAGTCTAACCTAGAATTTACTCGTTTATGACCTTTGATCATTTTCTTCGACCAAGAAAATATAGGAGATAACATGCCAATTATGCTTAAAGCTATAGCTGCAAGAAAGATATTAGATGTCGTTGTAAATAATAGGCCACTATTGAGTACTCCTAAAATTAGTAATGTTGAAAGGGGGAATGACAAAGCCAAAATGCTTATCGCATAACTATTATGAAAAGTTCGTTTTTTTGTTTTGGTATCAACTTCCAAACTGTCAACAGCAGAAATATGGGCATAGGGCCAGAAACTACAAGCACTTAAACCAAAAGCGAGTAACAGCAAGATTTCATTTGTTGCCTGTATCCCAGTAATTACTACAAAAACCCCACTGATTAGAAACACCAAACCAGCCCGCAAGGATAACAAGGAGAATATTTGAATAAACTGAGTTCTTTTGATTTTTACAGCAAGTCCAATGAATAATAATACCAAAGGTGTCATGATTAGGCTTAACTTTTGCAAGGTTTCGCTAAAAACAAAGGGTAAAGACTTCATATTAAGTCCAAGAGCAATTAGCACTAATGCAGCAGCAATAAAAAGGTTTACAGGTTCAGATACCATTACTTTAAGCATAGCGCCTACTTTTGAAAGGCCTTTTTTTTGTTTTCTGTCATGCAAACTTAGATACCAGTTCATGGCCACCAAATACAAGAATATTAACACAAATACTTTATTACCAAGGTCTGCCATGGCAGCTTTTGCCAAATAGTCTTCCCCTAAGAATTCTAAAACAAACGGAAAACACGAAAGTCCAGGTGCTAATGAAGGAGCGAGAAGTCTGGCTGTTCTAAATTCTGGAGTATCTTTTTGAATGCCCAGAAAGGGAAGCACTAACGGGAAAACCAAAAATAAGAAGAGGTTAAGCGAAAGGGCAAGAATGGGCAACAACAACAAATTTAATTCAATTTGAATACCAAGAAGGGCAATAAAAATTGTAGCTGGTAAGGCAAGGTTCAAAATTATTTTTTTGATACCCGTAATTTCTTCCTTGGACTTGAACTTGGTTTTAAGCAGTACCCCAATGAAGATAAAAAATAGAAAAACGATGGTTTTTTGAAATCCGATATCCATAGGCTACACTAATACTTTAGTGAGCGCTGCGGTAAACAGTTTCATTTCTTCCATAGTCCCCATACTTACCCTACACCATTTTTTACCCATAAACTCGAAGGCACGTACACCTACTTTTAAGTCGGTCATTTTTTGTAAGAAAGCCTTCCCTTCCATTTCAATAGGAAAAATCATAAAACTAGTATAAGAGGGTACATACTCAATACCCAATTTGGTAAGTTCCTGATATACATACTCACGGCAGGCCGCATTCTTTACACGGGAACTTTCTAAAAACACCGAGTCATCCATTGCACCCATTGCGGCGTATACCGAGGGATAAGAGATTCCCATGCCCGCACGTGTAATTTTTTGAAGTTTATCCAAGGTTGCTTCTTGAGCGACTGCATATCCAACGCGAAGCCCTGCCATACCGTGAATTTTGGAAAATGTTCGCGCTACAATAATATCCTTTCCTTCGTTAATCAAAGAGACCATACTTTGTTTGGCGCCGTCCTCTAAAAACCATAGATAGGCTTCATCTACAAATACTGGAACTTTTTTGGAGACCCTTGAGCAGAAATCCAGTAATTTTTTTGAATCTGTGATGGTGCCAGTAGGATTGTTTGGGTTACAGATATATACCAATTTGGTTTCGTCATCTATTGCTGCTTCCATAGCATCGAGGTCGTGCGACCAATCATCTTTTAATGGCACAGGTTTCCAAGTGCCGCCAGCGGCTTCAGCTACGCGAATCAATGACATATAAGCAGGGTCTGCAGAAACCACATTGCCACCGTTCATAAATAACACCATAGCTGTTTTCTCCAAGAGATCAGAAGAACCAGGGCCCATCATTATATTCTTTTGGGAAACGCCTTCGAATTCCGCAATTTTATCAACTAATTGATAGAGTTCTTGCCAAGCATATCGGTTACCTCCCGCTGCAGAATTTTTCAAAGCTTCCAAAGCCATAGGAGATGGTCCATACGGGTTTTCATTTGCATTTAACTTTGCATCTAAAATCGGAAAATCTCTTGCATTTTCTGGTAAATACTCCTTGAAAAACGGACTGTAAATTGCATCCCCATTGGTATCTAGTTGAATAGGTGTACTTGGAGTTTCGGCAAAACTAAGGTAGGGTATAGTTACTGCCGCTCCTGCAGTAAGCATTCCTTTTTTTAACCATTCTCTTCGGTTTAATCTGTTGGTTTTCATAGGTGTTTTTTGTTTAATTAACGTTCCCTCTAAATTAAAAGAGGTCCGCCAATAAACCTATGGTAATACAATAAAAATCAGCTATATAAAATAAAATTGACATATTTTTAAGCTGATGATTTTATCAATTTCTTATTTCACTTTATTGGAATATTTGGTTTCTAGAGCATATTTTGAAATATTTTCTGGCCTATTTTTGCGAAGAATTTTATCATTTGGTTTACGTTTTGTCAACTATTCAATGTTTTTGTCCAATAATTTTAATACATCTTCAATATAGTTTTCCAAGGTGACAGAAATACTATGTATATATGACTGATTTAGGTATACTTCATACAGTGCACCATCAACTTCTATCGATTTAAAGAATTTCTCATAATTAGTAATTGAAATATCCAATGGTTCTATTCGTCGATTCCTCTTATAATCCTTTCTATCATATGCCTTATCAAAATTTCGATACGGTATGTACTTTCTAAACAAAGCAGAAACATTGTTAATAATGTGATTTCGCCTTATTATTTCATCTTCTCCTAATTCATTTAATTTCCCCTTCCATTTACTCAATAGCGTTTTCAAACTATCGTTCTGTATTAATCTCATTTTTCCTGAAGAAATCGCTTCATCAAAAACTCCCGTTCCAGCTTCAAAAGTCGCGTAATTTAATGCAGTGCCAAGAAGACTGTCTATCTCAGTGCTTAGATAAGTGATTCTCTCTGATTGTAAAAGAGAATATGCCGCATCTAAAGAAGCTTGATTTAAATCATTATCAATTCTCAATTGCCCAAGATTTTCTTCGAATTCCGTTTTTAAGTTTTTTAGTGCTGTTTGTTCTATAGCCCTATCATTTTTAAACGAGTTCCAATTATTAATTTGTAGCGCAATCAAAATACCAATAACTACAAGCACAATTTCGCCTATGGCATAGATCAGGTATTTACTGAACTTATTTTTGGAGAGTAGTTTTTGACGAATTTTACGAAAGAATTTTATCATAACCGATTCTTGTTTTACTTAGAAATGGGTAAAGAGGCAATAGAGTCTATAATGGTAATATTCTGATTGATTCTAGAATATATGGGCATTAGTGTTTTGGAGTGCATAATTAATTCTACCATAAGGTTCGAAAATTTTATTTCGGTAAGCACTTTGTTTACGGAAAGCGGTTTTAATGGAATATGGTCAAATTTCAAAGCCAATACCGTATCATAACTATCTCGTTTAGCGTTTTGATACGCCTGGAGGAGGTCAATGTTTGCATTCAAATAAGGACTTAATTGATTGTCAACAAAGTTTAAATGCTCATCTTCATAGGCTGCCAGTAATTGCATATTGGCTTTCAAAGCCGTTAGTTCAGACCTTAATGTAGCACTTTTTAATAGTATCAGCTGTCCAGAACCAATCATTTCATCATAGATCATGGTAGCATTGGACTTGCCCATTAAAAACCGCTTACTAAGGGTTGAATAATATTCGTCTAATTTATTTTGGGGTATTTTTCTTGCTGGGCTGTTGCTTGCAGCAAGCAATTCTTCGGCAGCTTCAACAACGCTTTTATATCGATTAGAACCCATACTATGCTGGCGTTTGTTTAGTTTCATTTTATCGCTAATGGCATGTAGTAACTCGGCTTCGATTTGTGTGTTTACTAGGTTTTGGTTCCAATTGTTAATCTGTAGCGCGATCAAAATCCCAATCACTACAAGTACGATTTCCCCAATGGCATATTTAAGGTATTTGCTTATTTTACCTTCTGAAAGCAGGTTTTTTCGGATGTTACGAAAGAATTTTATCATTAATTTACCTCTATTTTTATCGGTTTTTGATTCAAGTCAAGGTTGCTAGGTTTTTTCAACAAACCACATGTCTATTTCTCCTTTTCCTTTTGCGTTTATTTTGCCCCTGTGGGTAAATGTGAAGGCTGGATTATCCTTAATAAGCTCATAGGTATGCTGAGAGATATTTACTTGACCAACTGCACCGCTGCTCTCCATTCTTGCCGCAGTATTAACAGTATCTCCCCAGATATCATATTGAAATTTCTTAACCCCAACGATACCGGCAACTACAGGTCCGGTATGGATACCTAAACGCATTTTAAATGTAAACCCATCCGTAGTTTCTTTTTCGGTAAACCGCTGTGTCATGTAAGATTGCATCTCCAGGGCAGCCAAAATCGTATTGACAACCGAATTTTCTGATGGGACAGGTAACCCACCAGCTGCCATGTAAGCATCCCCTATCGTCTTAATTTTTTCTATTCCATAGGTTTCACATATAAGGTCAAAGGCCTTAAAGCAATTGTTTATCTCTCCTATCAATTCTTTAGCGGACAATTCTGCAGATTTTTCCGTAAAGCCTTTAAAGTCGGTAAATAAAATGGAAACCATGTCAAAATCACGTGCCGCCGCTTCTCCTTTTTCTTTTAGCTCTTCTGCAATTTCTGCAGGTAATATATTCAGCAATAAACTTTCCGAGCGATCTTTCTCTTTTTCTATGATTGCACGGGATTTATTCACATAGCGCCATCTTGTAAAAAATCCGATAGCAAGTAAGAAACAAATAACACCGGCAGCAATAGCGAGATTACGATTTTTATCTTTCTTTCGAACCTCTAATTGATGCTTCATTTGTACTTGCAAGTCCTTTTCGACTTGTACCAAGCTATCTTCCAGCATTTGTTTGGAAAATTCTATTTGTTGTAGTTTAACGGATGTTTCCTCGGTCTTTATGCTATCTGCAATGAGAATTGTTTGTTCGTAATAGGACAATGCTTTACTTGTGTTTCCAATAGCCCTGTATGCATCATAAAGGCATTCACAGGCAAACTCCTGTCCACCCAAATCACCAATATTCTTGGCCAAGGCTAAACTTTTTTCACAATATTGAATGGCTTTTGTATACTTTTCCTGATCAAGGTATATATCACTAAGATTTAACAGAATAGAGGCACTGCCTTGGGTATTGTTTATACTTTCACTGATGTCTAAACTCTCCTCTAAATAATCCAATGCTTTGTTATTATCCCCTTGTTCGTAATAAACGATTCCGATACCCGAAAGCGCACTAGCTATGCCTAGTTTATCGTTTTTGTTTTTTTCAATTACTAAACTTTTTTGGTAATAATCCAGAGCCTTTGTAAAATCACTTGAATCCAAATAAAGGTTTCCAATGTTAAGATATTGGGCGGAATTTCCCGCTTCATCATCAAACTTTTCATTAATGGACATGCTTTTTAAATAGTAGTCTAGTGCTTTTTCCTGATCTCCCTTAGCAGCGTAGATGTTACCAAATTCATTGTAAATGTTTCCTACACCTTCCAAATCACCTATCTCTTCAAAAATTTTCAGGCTTTTTTGGTAGTAGTTCAACGCACGGATAACATCTTCATTATCGTGATATATATATCCAATTTTGATCAAAATACTGGCTTCGCCCAATCTATAATCAATTTCTTCAGCAATGTCCAGTCCCTCTTCGTAAGAGGCTAAAGCCTTTGGATAGTTTCCTATTCTAAATAAAACATAGCCTCTGAGCAGGAGCGCATCTACGGTACTCTTTTTATCGTTGTTTTTTTTTGTAAACTCATAGAGTTCGTTAGCCAGTATGATGGCGCTATCGGGTTCGCTATTGAAAGGGCCTTCATAGATATAGTCGGTTAAGGCCATCGCTCGCAGGGAATCTTGCTTAGTGTCATCTTCCCAAATACCGTAAAGCGAGTCTAAGTTTGTCTGTGCAAGGAGCGCACCATTGCAGAACAGGAATAGTAAAAACAGGTGTATACTATTCGTGCCAAGTTGAAATAGTGGTCTACTGAGGTTTCCTAATTTCAATTCGCTTGGTTTAACTCCGAGGTTCACTGTTCGTTTTGATAGGGAAGCATAATAGGCAACCCTTACTTCCGCTCACTTACTCCTTATACTTTTCAAACCAAGCCAAGATGCCCGCTATTTTGGCGATTAGGTTACTTGGTCTATTGGCAATACCATGGGATGCGCCTGGAATACGTACCATAGCAGTTTCCACGCCTTCTAATTTTAAAGCGGTATAAAACTGTTCCGACTCTGCTATAGGTGTCCTATAATCTTCCTCCCCTGTGAGTAGCATGGTAGGTGTGGTAACATTGGCTACATAGTTTAACGGGGACCGCTTAAAATAGTTTTCTGGGTCTTCCCATGGCTTTTTACCGAACCAATATTTAGAGAAGAATGCCGCACCATCCGCATACAGCACAAAGCTAGCCCAGTTGATAACTGGTTTGGCTACAACGGCCGCTTTAAAACGGTCTGTTTTACCTACGATCCAGGCAGTTAATACACCACCGCCACTACCTCCGGTAACAAATAAATTATCTGTGTCCACATAGCCTTTTTCAATTACGGCATCAACTCCACTCATAAGGTCGTCATAATCATGATTGGGATAATCGTGGTGAATGAGATTTCCAAAGTCAGCACCATAACTGGTACTTCCTCTAGGGTTGGAATACAACACCACATAACCGGCCGCTGCAAATGCCTGTATTTCTGCTGAATATACGGAACCATAACTAGAGAACGGTCCACCATGGATTTCTAGGATAAAGGGATATTTTTTAGATGGGTCAAAATTTGGCGGCGTTACCACCCAACCTTGTATATCTTTTTGGTCATATGATGATTTCCACCAGAGTTCTTTTACATTTCCTATATTCTTAGCGGAATAGAGGTCGTCGTTTACGAAAGTGAGCCGTTTCGTTCCTTTTTTGGTTTGTATACCCAAATCTGCCGGATGCTCCGTGGTTCCAAGGGTATATGCGATATTTCCATTTTTGGATACGGTATACGTACCCGCATTATATGGCCTACCCAGTGATAATCCGCCTACGTTGTTTACTTGATCGGTGATTTTTCCAGAAAGTGACATATGGGCGACTTTAGTTTCGCCTTTATCATCATATTGAAAGAAAAGCCCTTTCCCGTCTCCTGCCCATTGGATATTAGAAATGTTACGGTCAAAATCAGCTGACAAAAGCGTTGCGGCTCCGCCAGACATTTCACGTACGTAGAGTTGATTCTGTTGGTAGCCTAATAGTTTATCATCCAAACCGGTATATGCCATTTTACTGCCATCTGGAGAAATTTTAGGAGCATTGTCCGGGCCATAACGATCGGTAAGTTCGGTTACACTATGATCGTTTAAGCTAAGGGCATAAATTTCACTATCGTTGGGCTCAAAGGCTTCATCAGGATTAAAATTAGCCGAGAAATATAGTGTTTTGCCATCTTTTGACCATTCTGGCGCACCATGGTCAAAATCTGTAGCTGTTAATTGTTTTGGCGTGCCACCGTCTATGGACAAGGTGAATAATTGTGTATTTCCTCCTTTTATATAGCCTTGACCATCTCCTCTGTAATTCAATTGGTCTATGTAGGTGGGTGGCGTATTCCATTTGGCGCCTTCCGGTTTGGCGGGCATTTTTATGATAGATTCATTGGTTTTGGGTACGAACATTGTAAAGGCTAAATAACGGTCGTCTGGGGACCAGCTTACTGCGCCTGGTGATTTTGGTGTATTGGTCAATGGGGCAACTTCTTTGGAGTCCATCCACATGACAAAAAGTTTCATACGCTCATCCTGCCTGTTGGATTTAAAAATGATTTTATCGCCGGCGTTAGACCAACGCGGGTAGAAGTCATTCTGGTTTCCTGTCGTAATCGGTCTGTTTTTGGAACCATCGGTATTCACCAGCCAAATATTGGATAAGTTTTTATCCGTCATGATATCCTTAAAATTCCGAACGTAAAGAATTTGACTCCCATCTGGTGAAATTTGGGGATCGGAGACATATTCCATGTTAAAAATATCGGTGAGTTCCAGATTGGTTTTGGTCTGTCCTAAAATGAAGGTCGAGGTGAATAGGAATAAAATGAGTAGTGGCCGCATGATAACTGTAGTTTTATGGATTATTTAAGTGAGCAATGAAGATAACGAATAACTCGAAATAATTTTAGAACTTTACCGATATATAACGAGTTTAAAATCAGAAGGTAAAATGAAGGTTTTATTTATAGGAGGTACCGGAAATATTAGCACGGCATCTAGCCGATTAGCCGTTGAAAAAGGGATGGAGCTTTTTTTGTTAAATCGCGGAAGTTCCAGCGTCAGTGTAGACGGTGCAACATCCATCATAGGCGACATAACCAAACCCGAAACCCTTACAGAAGTGAAACAGCACAAATGGGACGTGGTGGTGAATTGGATAGCGTTTACTCCCGAAGATATTGAGCGTGACTTGGCGCTTTTTAGGGGAAAGACCAAGCAATATGTTTTTATCAGTTCTGCTTCTTGCTATCAGACACCTTTAAGTTATCCAGTGATTACAGAGTCCACTCCCGTGTGTAACAATCTTTGGGATTATTCGCATAACAAGATCTTGTGTGAACAACGGTTACAAAAGGCCTATAGCGAGGAGGGTTTTCCAATGACCATTGTACGACCTTCTTTAACCTATGATACGGTCATCCCGGTAGCTATTGGTGGTTTTGACAAATACAATATTGTAGACCGAATCAAAAAAGGAAAGGAAATCATAGTTCATGGTGATGGTACTTCGTTATGGACGGTTACACATGCCGATGATTTTGCCAAAGGCTTTGTTGGTTTGTTAGGACTCACCCAGGCCGTTGGCCATCCGTTTCATATTACTTCCGATGAGTTATTGACCTGGAATATGATTTATACCATTTTGGCCGATGCCCTTGGTAAAGAAGCCAAGGTGGTACATATTGCTTCGGATTTTATCTGTAAAATAGCTCCTTCCTTTAAGGGAACACTCCTGGCGGATAAGGCTGAAAGTGTACTTTTTGATAACACAAAGATTAAGACCTTTGTGCCTGGCTTTAAAGCGACTATTCCTTTTGCCGAAGGGATAAAACGAACCTTGAAATGGCTGGAGGAACACCCTGAAAAACAACATATTGATTCAGGGACCGAAGCCGATATCGAAGCTGTTTTGAAGGCATATAAACGCTTGGGGTAACTTTTCGAAAAAAAATAGTCAAAAGACTAAAGCGTAAGATTCAGCTTTTTAATTCCGCTACCTGTAGGCCATAATCATATTGTAAATCGGCATGCAAGAGTGTAATTTTTTTTTCAATATACAGCAATTGGCGCTCGTATAAATTGAGTAAAGTCGTGTTTCTGGTAATTGAAGGCTTAAGCTCCTTCAGTTTTTTACAGAAATAGAGCAGTAAATCAAGCTCGGTTTCCTTATTTCCGGAATAGCGAATATACTTTTTAACGTTACTCAAAATCTTCCGAACGCTTTTTTTAATATAGAAGTAACTATTGGTGTTGATGGAGGCAAATTCTTCATCTATCTTCGTTTTTAAACTCGCTATATAACCGGCTTCATGGTCAGCCTCAAAAAGTAAATAGGTTAGCAGTTCCTTGTTTTCTTTCTTGAATTTAGAAAGGCGTAGACATAATCCAAGAAGTTCTTCTGGAGTTCTTTGCTGGAGTTCTTTTTTAATCTGGACAACGGTGGCAGCTTTCATAACTTAAAAATACTTTAAAAGTCTTGAATGCCAGCTTAAAAGGCAATTCTGTTTTTCGTTTTTAAATAGGATGCGAATTCAAGACCTCTGTGATTCATAATAGACCCAATAAAAAGGTGTCTGGAAACCATAAGCTTCAGACACCTTTACAGTATAAATTAACTCACAAATTTAATTATTAGGTTCAATCAAAAGTGGTGTTTTACCATCCGTTATAATTACCTTGCTGTTTGGGGACTGGGATAGGTTTTTAAATGCCTCTATACTTTTTATTTGAATGATTTCCTGTGTCAGTCCCTCAGATAAAATAATTTGTGCATCCCGTTCCGCTTCTGCCTCAATGATTTTACGTTCCGCTTCCAGTCTGGATTGCTGTAAAACAAAAACCATTCGCATAGCATCCTGTTCTGCTTGTAGTTTTTCTTCAATAGAATTGGCCAAGCCACTTGGTAGTCGAATACGCTTCATCAAAACGGCGATCAGCTCAATGCCATCTGCTTGCTTTTTAAGGTTTTCCTCCATTTTTATTTGGATTTCACGCTCTATATCTGCTCTCATGCCAGAATGCATGTCTTTTGCAAAGAATTTTGCACAAACATCCGAGGAGGCCGACCTGAAAACACTTGTGATCACGGATTCATATCCTTGTCCTAAATTTTCTAAAACCGACGGAATCTTATTTTGCTCCAGTCGGTATAAAATAGAGATTTCCGAATCTACGCTTAAGCCTTCCTTGCTAGGCAAACTAAGAATCAATTTGATGTTGTTGGTCTGTGTAGATTCTTTAAGCACCTTACTTATAAAGGGATTGTAGACTACGGTACCCTGTGTGATGACCTTATCAGAAAATTTCCCTAAAGTCTGTTTTACGCCGGCCTCTCCCGGACGTATAACCGCACAGCTACTTACAAATAGAGCTGCCGTTAGTATTGTTATTGTCTTTTTCATAGTATATAATTTATAGTTATCAATTTTTATTTCTATCATATAAGCGTGCTATGACTCAGAATTTATGATAAAACTTAGCCATACCTTAGTCACCTATGATAATTGTGTAAATTTATTTTAAGATGGGTTAAGGGTACTTCCTTATTTTAAAGTAGCCTCTTGTTATGCGTTGCCGGAGTTATATCGGCAAAGCTGTTTGCTGACGCATAGAGATTATAGCATCAGGCCCTATACGCGATTATAGTAGAAGAGGATTCCTTGTATTCGTGATGCCGTAATTGATTATGAAGTTCGGAAAGCGTATCTATTTTCATGCGAAATTTAATAGCGGTTACGCTAATTGGACCATAATTAAATAGTTCGCGATTCATTGGCGTTTTTGATAGTTGTGTAAATTTTATCTTTTTCATACTGTAGTCACTTTACATGAATACTCACATTCGTTACTCTAAATTTAGCAACAAAAACCTATATATTATTATTTATATTTTTAATTATTTGCATAAATATTTGTTATTATTAAATATAGCTGCGAACCTGACTGTAAACCGACTAGGGAAAAGGTTATTACCCTTACCTTTGGCTACTCCAGTAACAAACATCTGAAACTTTCACCCTTTCAGATAAGGCCATGTAACTATTTCCCATGACGTCGCTTCCATCAACTATGGTCTTAGCAATGGTAAAAATGGATATGACTTTCTCAGTTATGGTATATAATCTTCGTTTGTCCTACGATTTGTCAGGATTTGAAGTATTGATCTAATTAAATCCTGACAGTAGATTCTTTCGTAAAAAGACTAGCTTTCTGCTTCTGCCAGCTTTTTGGTATCTACATATTGCTGAAAGGCTATAATTTTGCCTTCAGTATTAAGTGTCCATAGATGTGCAGCTTGTGCATTATAACTCTTTCCTGTTTCTTTTACTTTGGCATCATAACGTAAGGTCGCTAAAACCATGTTGTTACTCATGTTGTGCACCTTAATGTCTTGTAATCCAAAATGATCATGGTTGGCACCTAGACGTGCAAAAACACCAGTTAAGATAGCGTCTGGACCCACATAGGGATTGCCATCGGCCAGAGAATTACTTTCCGCTTCGTTCCATTCTATCTTCGGATCCATGGAGCCTAGCACTGTTGGCATATCGCCTGTTGCAAATGCATTATACAGATTATTGATTACTTCGATGTTCTGATTATTTGTCATATCTAATTGTTTTAGGTTGTTTGATTCGTGTTGTTTATTTGGTTTTTCTTTACCTCCGGCCATCAATAGCCAATTGCCGCACCATCCGGACTTGAGGAATCGGAAGCTCCGATCATGATGTTATTTTCAGCATCTATTTGTATGCCCATCAATACCCCCATGTTATTTGTCGGCACCAGGGTATGGTTCATTGCTTCAAGTGCCATTCGTGTATCTGGAGATAGCAGCCCTTTTTCATATCTAATTTCATCCGGTAACCATTGGTGATGAATTTTCATCGCCTCGATGGCTTTGTCTACGGGCATATCGTATGCCAATACGTTTAGCACGGTTTGGAATACCGTATTGATGATGGTTCGCCCGCCCGGACTCCCTATTATGAGATACGGCTTACCGTCTTTAGCGACAATGGTTGGTGTCATGCTAGAGAGCATTCTTTTTTCAGGTTGAATAAGGTTTGGATTTGTGCCAATTTGACTGGAATTGGTTGTTATACCAGGTTGCGGGTTAAAGTCTCCCATTTCATTATTGAAGATGAAACCTAATTTGTCTGAACCGATCCCCGAACCGTAACTATGCTCTAAGGTATAGGTGAGGGAAACTGCGTTGCCATTTTTATCCATAACGGAAAAGTGCGTGGTGTTCTCACCATCATACAGTTGTCCAAATGCAGTGGAATCACTAATGGAAGCTTGCGTCATATCAATATTCTCAAATCGGGTTTTGGCAAAGGCTTTGGATGTTAGTTTATCCAATGGCATATCCGGATTAAAATCCGGATCTCCCAGATGTTCCGCTCTATCGGCGAAGGCTCTTCGCATGACCTCCGCTACGAGATGAACATAGGCCGTAGAGTTGAATTCGATGGCTTCCAAATCTGCCAACTCCATTAGGTTCATCATTTCTACTAACGCGACTCCTCCTGAGCTTGGTGGTGGCATGGAGTAAATATCATAGTCCTTAAAAGTTCCTTTAATTGGTTTCCGTTCTATTGCAGTATAACGGGCGAGGTCTTTCATGGAGATGATACCACCATTCTTTTTCATAAAACGGGCTATTTCTTTCGCGACTTTTCCCGTGTAGAATCCATCTTTTCCATGGTCCCGAATTTCACTAAGGGTGGTAGCAAGTGGGGGTTGTTTCCATGATTCACCAAATTGTGTACGTTCTCCATTATCATTTTTAAAATAATCCTGTAAAAATGGAATAGGGGAGTTGGCTTCAAAAAAACTAGCCGATCTATAAAGTGCCCAAGTAAGTGGAAAGCCATTAGTAGCCAAGTCAATTGAAGGCTGTACTAACTCCGACCACGGTAAACTTCCATATTTTTCATGTGCCATGTACAGACCTGCTACCGTACCGGGCACCCCAACAGATTTGGCTCCAATATGGTTGCCGGTCGATTCCCTTCCATACAGGTTCTTTCCTTTTGTTACGTTGCCAGTATCATCAAGAAACATGGTGGGCGATGCCTTTAGCGGTGCTTTTTCCCTAAAGTCGATAGTGGTAGCTACTCCAGCAGAATCCATGAATACCAGAAACCCTCCTCCACCAATATTTCCAGCACTGGGATGGGTTACGGCCAGTGTGAATGCCGTTGCAATGGACGCGTCAATAGCGTTACCGCCTTTTTTTAGAATATCAATACCAACTTGAGAGGCTATTTTACTGCTTGAAGCCACCATGCCATTTCTACCATAAACCTGAGCATAACTGTGATGGGTATTTAGTAATATGGTAAAGAGGATAACGGTACATAGGGTGATATGTTTTCTCATGATTCGTTGTAATTTTTAAAAGCCTGTGGTTTAATTTGGTTTATGTACCTCTAATTCAATCTCTATCATAAATTCGGGTATCGCCAATTCGTTTACGCCAAGCCATGAGCCTGTAGGGAAATGGTTTTTATAGATTTCGGCTCTGTAGCCAGCGAATTGTAAAAATTTTGCCATATCGGTGGTAAATACATTTTCCACTACCACATCGTCAAAGGTGCAGCCGTAATGTTTTAATATTTTGTCTAAGTCTGCGTAGCAATTTTTCAACTGTTGTTCAAAATCACCAATTGCTGTTGGGTTGCCTTCATCGTCCATACTCACGGCCCCGGACACTTTAATGGAATTTCCAATTTTTACGGCATGCGAATAGCCAAAAGCCTTTTCTACTTCTGGGCGCAGTAGAAAATAATCTGGCGTTTCGTCCACCTCAGAATCAACAGCTACAGGGTTTTCTATTACGTTATCCGTTTTAGGAGCTTCATTGCAACTCATGATCAAAAGGGCAGTTGTTAAAAAAATTCCTAGTACTATAATTTTGCTTGTTTTCATGTGTTATTTGGTTTTCGAAGTAGATGCTTACAATGCATATAATTTTATTTTTTCAAGACACGTTCAATTTGAAGAATATCGCCATCAATCGATGTAGGAATTTCCAATCCTAACAGTTTACACAGTAATGGATAGATGTGAATATTCTTTATAGAAGGTATTTCATAGTCTTTTTTGAATGCTGGACCATTTGCATAAAATATGCCATGCATTTCTTTGTATTTGCTATCATAGCCATGAATGCCTATGGTTGCTACATTGTTTTCTAGGAGAGAAGCTTTACTTTTTTGATTCAAAAAATAATAACCAAAATCCGGAATCAACTGTATGGCTCCCCAATTTTTATTTTCAGGATTGTATTCAAAACCTGGGGTATTGGCAGTTTCATACACCTTAAAATTAGTTTCTTGTTGTTTTAAATAGTCAAGTACTGTCTTAGTTTTAATGTTTTGTTTCGGGTGAATATTTACAATTGAACCATTGTCTATAGTTAAAAATAGTTCATCATTTTTTATCGATTCTATTGGGATGAGCTTGTCCGTAGACTGATTTATCATTCCGTGATCAGAGACGATGATGATATTTACCGGAAGTCCCGTTTCGGATACTCCTGTAAACAAATTACCTAACGTCGTATCTAATTCAAATAGTGCAGTTTTTAGTCTTTCTTGGTTATCGGTTCCATAACGGTGTCCGGCCTGATCTAAATCACCAAAATATAGGGTAATCAATTGTGGCCTGAGTTTCTCCTCTAAGTTCAACCACTTTATGGCTTGGTCTACACGTACCTTATTTTTAATAGTATTGTCAAATTTATAATAGTAGGTTGGTCTTATTCCTTGAATAGCCGCCTCTGTACCAACAAAGAAATAACTTGCGGTGACCATATCTGCATTATTCGCGGCTACCCATATTGGTAAACCACCATAAAAACTGCCATCTTCTGCCATTCCAGGTGTCCTTTTGTTAAAAATGGTGTCCTTTTTGTAATCATAGAATACATTCCCTAAAATGCCATGTTTGTCTGGATAAAGGCCAGTTGCTAGGGTATAATGGTTTGGAAAGGTTTTAGTAGGAAATGAAGGGATTAAAGAGGTTGCTTTGACACCATTTTTAATGAATGAGCTCAAATTAGGGGGATTATATTTTTCAACATAGTCCCAGCGAAAACCATCAAGCGAGATTAGGATTAAATATGGTTTATTTTCGGTGGTTTTTGAATTCGTTGTCGCAGCAAAAGCAGTTGGACCAATTATTTTTTTATTACAGGATATACATGATAGGAGTATCATAGTAAGAGCCGATAGAACAGCAAGTACTTTCTGTTGTTTCATGTTAGGGTTTTTGCTGATGGTATATGCTCATTACTTTCTTGGTCGCTCTATGACACCTTTTTTATCCAACTACTACAATCGAACTTTACTGGTTGCTCGGTATTAATAAATGATATTATCCAAGATGCGATCCAAATTTCGCTCGAGCATATCGTATTTCTGATCTGCAAAATAAATGGCATCCATCTCCTTTCGAAGGGCAATAAGCTCCATATGGCTATATCTAAAGCGCTGTACGGTTCTGTTTATTTTCTCCAAGCGTACCTCTTCGCTATCTAAAGAAAATTCATCATAAATTTTGCTAAATGTTGTAGCATCAGTTTTGTTCTTAATAAGATTTAGTTCTTCTACCCCTTCTTTATGATCTGCATTTGCACAAAGTAACAGGATGTAGGTGTGCAGTTCCTTTTTGTTCCAATTGGTTTTTTCAGTTTCCATATATTCTGTTTTTAGTTTTAGTGTAATAGGTTTAGATAAGCACAATAAACGTGTAATAGACCACCACAAACAATAGGGTGACTAGCCCCAGGGCTAAAAATCGTAGTGATAGGTTCACATATTTGAATTTCTGAGAGGCAATTTTAGAGATGATGAATATCTGTTGTCCTAACTGATCGAACAATTCTTCTTCTTTTAAACTGATGCCGTAGAATGTTTTAGAAAACTCCTTGATGGTTCCAAATTTTGAAATAACATCTCCAAAAAAGAAAATATTCTTATCGTATTTTCCTTCTATTCGCGGCATAAAACAACGAATACTAAAATAGATGGATATTACAATACATATAAACCAAATACCCAAAAGTACATATAGGAATATATGGGTAGCACCAGCGAGGAGGACCGTTTCAACTTGTGGAAAAATGAAATTCAAAAGAATACCAAAAAAGGAAAGAATAAGTCCGGCTTTTACCTCGGACGCCCGTATGAGTCCAAGTACATAATTGATGCTGCCCCAATAGTGATCCACCAATTCTTCCGAATGGCCTTTGGATTCTAATTCTTGAATTAACGCTTTTTCAAGGTTTGTCAACCGTCTATTATCTATTTCTTCCATGGTTATTGGTTTCTATTTTATCAGTTAGATTTAAGAGGGTAGTCGGTGGTAAAAATATTTGGCAATGCCTGTCGGTTTTTAAAATTATACGGTTTACTATTAATTTTTTCCAGTAACTGTAATACCTTATATTTTTCTAACTTCCTGTCATTATAAAAGTCATTCCACCACCGAGTATACATTCACTGGCTTTGTTTTGTTTTTCATCTTTATGCTCCCTATAGCCTCGCATTTAAAGGCTTCTTTTACCTTGTCATAACAAGATTCAGATATTATAATTTGGTTTTCTTCTGCGGCGTCCTGTAATCTTGCCGCCGTGTTTACGGTATCTCCAATAACGGTATAGTCTAATCGCCGTAGGGTTGCCGAGCCAATATTGCCTGAAATCATCTCACCACTTTTGATACCTATGGATACCTTAGGTTTAAAATTATCCTCGCCAGCAACTTCTGGCAAATTATTTACTTGGTTACGTATAGCCAAGGCGGCATCAATGGCGCGATCAAGGTGGTATTCTCCCCTAAAAACGGCCATAACGGCGTCGCCGATAAATTTATCTATAATTCCATCCTGCTCCATGATTTCTTTTACCATGGCATCAAAGTACGTATTCAACATGCCTACTACCAGATCTGGTGCAGTAGTTTCGCTGATTTTGGTAAAGCCGCACACATCCACGAACATGACCGTACCTTCTATACTTTCATTGGCCATAATCTTGGATTCGTATTCCTTACCGCCCATAAAATTGAGGACGTTCTCATCTACGTACATTTTCAGGATATTATTTTCTTTAATGGCCTTGAGCGTATTTCTGAGTTCGCTGGCATATTTTAAGGTTTTTTCCATGGTGATGGTCAAATCCTCAAAATTAATTGGTTTGGTAATAAAATCGAACGCTCCACGGTTCATGGCTACCCGTATATTATCCATATCACCGTAAGCGGAAACAATGACCGACTTAATCAGGGGTTTCGACTCATGAAGCTTGGATAATAGGGTAAGACCGTCCATCTCGGGCATGTTAATATCGCTGAGTACAATATCCACCCCGGGGTTTGCGTCTAGCTTGTCTAGGGCATCCTGTCCGTTTATTGCAAATAGAAATTCGTATTCGTTTTGTCGAATCTGTTTTCTAAACTTTTGTTTAATGAGCACTTCCAAATCTGTCTCATCATCGACTACCATTATCTTTGCCATTATACCATATCTTTAAGTTTTGTTTTTAATTCACTAAAGTCGAGTGGTTTTGTAAGAAAATCGTCTGCCCCAAGTTTTTTTGAAGTATTTCGGTTTTCTTCATCTCCATAGGCGGTTACCATCATGACTACCGGTGGGGGAGCGAGGTAGTTTTCTTTTATGGTCTTTAAAAGCTCAAGCCCGCTCATTCCTGGCATATTAATGTCAGATAATATGAGTACCGCTTCTTGCTCCATAGCATCCATTTTTTCTAAGGCCTCTTCTCCAGAAAAGGCAAATACAAAATTGAGCTCCCCTTTTCTGATTTCTTTTCTAAAGCGCTGTTGAAATAGCACCTTTACATCTTGTTCATCATCTACGACTAATATTTTCATATGTTTTTTGGTTGTTTGATTTTTAATTTTAGTTATACTCCGGGCAGCGTTATGGTAAAGGTGGTTCCTTCTCCTTTCGTAGTGTCCAACACTAGTGTACCACCATGGGTTTTAATAATGTCATAACTTAAGGATAGCCCCAGGCCAGTACCTTGTCCCGAGGGTTTTGTGGTAAAGAAAGGTTGAAATATTTTATCCCTTACTTTATCCGGCACACCATTGCCATTATCACGAATCGTCACACGAACCGTATCACCCTCTCGTTTTGTCGCGACCCAAACTGTTGGTTTAAAGCTATTGTTTTCTTTTCCTTTTTGCTGTTCATTTTTTTCTATTACGGCATGAAAAGCATTGGTGATAAGGTTTAAAATAACCCTACCGACATCTTGTGCCACAATATTAATTTTACCTATTGACTCGTCAAAGTCGGTATTTAAAGTGGCGTTGAACGATTTGTCCTTAGCGCGTAATCCATGATAGGCCAATCGTAAATATTCATCGGCAATGGCATTGATATTACTAGGTTCTTTTTCATTGTTGCTGCTACGACTATGTTGCAGCATTCCTTTTACAATAGCATCGGCTCTCCTGCCATGGTGGTTAATTTTCTGTTGGTTGTCTTTTATGTCTTTTGAAAGGGCCAAGACTTCTTCATAATCACCTTTTTTGAGCTCTTCTTCCATTTCATCAATAAGCTCGGTATTCACTTCTGAAAAATTATTAACGAAATTCAAAGGGTTTTGAATCTCGTGGGCAATACCCGCGGTCAGTTCCCCAAGAGATGCCATTTTTTCGGACTGAATGAGCTGCGATTGGGTTGCTTTAAGCTCATCAATTTTAGTTTTTAGCTGTGATGTGCGATGCGTTACCCGTTCTTCCAATACTCGATTTTCTTTTTTCAGCCAGCGTGAGCGATAGGAAACAAAAGACCAAACGGCACCCCCAAAAGTTATAGCAAAAAGGAGATAGGCCCACCAAGTTTGCCACCAAGGGGGACTTATTTTAAATGCAAGGGTTGCCGGTGTTGACCATTTGTTGTTGAAACCTCTTGCAGCCACTTTAAACGTATAATCTCCGGGCTTTAGATTATAATAATTTTTTGTTTTGGTGTCCTTAGCAGCATAGGTCCAATCTTCATCAGCCCCATCAAGAATAAACCTGTAGGTCAATTGCCCTCTATTAAATACATCCCCACTTCCATAGCTAAAGCTTAAACTGTTCTGGTCAAAAGGAAGTTCAAGCCCTTCCGCAAGACCATAGGGATAGGTAATGGAATCCCATTTCATTTTTTTGGCTTTTGCGTAAGATGTTGCAACTTCTGTATTCAAAGAATCCACCCCGTTTTTGGAACTAAAACCAGGTTTTTCATCCATAACGAATATATCCTTGATGAATACGGTACTCCTAAGACTATCACCATCAGGTTTTGGTGCCGCATCTAAGACCAGTAACCTAAATTCATTGGTAGGGCTTCCTACGCCTGACCAAAATTGCCCATTTCTTAGAAACTTAGGGGAATTTTCGAGATAATCCGTAGATTTAAATCCTAGTCCTCCATTAAAGGTATAGTATCCTTTATTTGTGGTTTTTGCCGTTTTTCGTTCCATCGGTATCAAACCATCCACACTTGCAGCATACATCAAATTATCAAGTTCAATTAAATCATACATTTCCGCGGGAATCAATCCGTTTTCTTCTTTTACATTGGTCAGCGTGTTCTCTTCAAGATTAAGAATGGCAATACCGTTTAAGGTGGCCAACCATAATTCACCTTCTTTTGACAAAGAGACCACGAATGTTGAATTATCACAAAGACCTTGTTCCTCATTAAGATAACTAACGGTTTGTGCCTTTAAATTAATTTTGGCCAAACCATCATTCGTTGGAAACCAAAGAATTTCTTTTTTGTCATAATAAATGACTGACTGATTACGCTTCTTAAAAATTCCCGGAGTTGTTTTTGATGTAATTTTCTTAAGAACGTTGGTTTTAATATCATATACGAAGATACCTTCTTCGGTAGTCATTAAAAAAGTATGGTCGTTCATAAGCTCTACGTCCCATATGCGAAGAGGCGAATTTCTGTTACTGGCATAAACCGTTAGTTTGTTTTTCATACGGTCTAAAATAGAAAAGCCCGAAACCGCATTAATAAAGAAAATATCGTTCCGTATCTCCTCAATATTTTGAATAACATTTTTAAGCGTACTGTGGAGCACGTCATGATTTAGAGCCTTAATAGTATTTTTTTTTGGGTCAATAATATTGATTCCGTCTATGGTGCCCAGCCAAATTTCTCCTCTAGAGTCCTCCTCTATTTCCCAAACTTGGTCATTGATCAACCCTCTGTAGGTATCAAAATATTCTGTTGTTAAGGTAAAATCATTTGCGATGATGGCACCTTTATCTGTTGTCGCAATCCAAATGGAACCATCTTTTCGGTTGAAAGGTCTTGTAAGCCTAAGACGACCTTGTAGGGCACTATTCAAACCAATCGTTTTATAAGCGCTTCTATTTTTATTGATGATATACACCTCTGAAGTGCCCATTACCCATAAATTACCCTGTTCATCAAATAAGATTAAACCACTTCCAGCCCAGTTTAAGCCATTATCTTCTCCCAGTATGCGAACCGTTTCGTCTTTAAGTGACAGCTGTAAAACAAATAACCCTTGGGTTGTACCTAATCCCCCTAGGCTCAACCATATGGCACCCAGTTCATCCTCTTTAATATCCACCACGATAGAATTCAGTTCATAATCGGTATGAGGTGAGATGGTTTTTAATGTCTCTCTTTCTTTATCCAAAACAGCAAGACCATCTCTATATCCTATCCAAAGGTTATCATTACTATCTTCCATAAGGCTCCATGCTCCATTTCTACCTTCAATGGTGAGCTGCTGCAAATTGACCATCTCTGGGTCCATGGTGAATAACGGGCCATTACCTGAGGATATATAGAGGGTTCCTCGATGGTCACAAAGAACGTTTAGCGGTACAAAATCTTCATCGGTGAGGATACTGTAGGCGATATTATTCTTAAAATCCAATACTGTGATTTCATCGGGTCCTGGCCGCATCATCCAAAGTTTCCCTTGTTTGTCCAAGGTCATTTTATACACCCCGTTATAGTCATAGGCAAATGTATTTTCTCCGTCATAGCGCATTACCGCTGATCCAGAAGTTCCTATCCATATAGCCCCATCTTCGGTTTCTACAAAAGACGTAATGTCATTACTGATTAAACCTTCATCGGCAGAAAGCTGGAGGAGATTGGCATTGGTGCCTGCCATCATGCCCGGTGGTTTCATTTTAGTGATGGTGGGCTTTTTTATAGGAGCTGTTGTAATCGTAAATGGAATAGAATCATACTTTATGCTTTCTTCAGGTAGTTTATCCCATTCCAAAGCGTATTCTTTCATGGGGGACTTTAGCGGCTTAAAGGTATTTAGCTCAAAGGGTTTGGTGGGCAGGGCATCCACATCGAGGGAATAGGTAACCGGGGTTGTCAGGGTATCTGAGGTAATGGTTTCCCATTCAAAAGGTTCAGGTTCCGTAAACGTTAATGGTATGGTTTCAGGCACCTTGTAGTCACCAATAGTAGTTTCCGATTCAGATTTACTGGGTTTATTACAGGAAAGAATGAACAAACAACATAATAAGCCTTTGAGTGCAATACGGTATTTCATTTTGGTTGGTTTTTTGCTGATCATTTAGTTATTGGTAAGTTAATACAAAAAGTTGTTCCTTCTCCCTCTTTGCTTTCTACTTTTAGCGTACCACCATGGCTTTTGGTCACAATATCATAGCTCATGCTCAGTCCTAGTCCGGTGCCTTCTCCCGTGGGTTTGGTGGTGAAAAAGGGCTGAAATATTTTACCAATCACCTCTGGTGGGATGCCGTTGCCGTTATCCGTAACCTTGATTTCTACATGTCCTTGTGTCCTTTTTGTGCCCACAGACACTAAAGGTTTAAAAGCTTTGTCCTGTTGCTTTTTCTCGTTAACAGCATAAAAAGCGTTGGTAATCAGATTCAAAACCACACGGCCTATATCTTGGGGTATTACCTTTACTTTTCCAACACTTTTGTCAAAATCAGTTTTCATTTCAGCGTTAAATGATTTATCCTTTGCCCGTAAACCATGGTATGCCAGGCGCATGTATTCGTCAGCCAAAGTATTGATATCCGTGGGCTCTTTTTCACCAGAACTGCTGCGGGTATGCTGCAACATCCCTTTTACAATAGCATCTGCACGTTTTCCGTGGAAAATAATTTTATCCTCATTTCCGGCAATATCTTTGGCAAGGGCTTTTACTTCCTCGAAGTTTCCATTTTCGATTTCCTCACTCATTTCGGCCAGGAGTTCCTTGTTGACTTCAGAGAAATTATTGACAAAGTTCAAGGGGTTTTGGATTTCATGGGCGATGCCTGCGGTTAGCTCCCCGAGCGAAGCCATTTTCTCAGATTGTATCAGTTGGGATTGGGTGGCTTTAAGGTCTTCGTAGGCCTTTTCAATTTCACGGGCTTGTGCCAATTCCTTTTCCTGGTTCTTCTCCTTTTCCTTTGCTAGTACGCGTCCTGTCTGCATTTTAACCAAGCCGTATACGATGAGGCCAAAACCAAGGAAATATAATAAATAAGCCCACCATGTGGCATACCATGGAGGTAGCACTACAAAGGAGTAGGCGATTTCTTCAGATAGGGTACCAAACGTATTTTTTGCCTTGACTCTAAAGGTATACCTGCCAAAAGGGAGACTAGTGAATTCGCGAGAAGTCTTACTCTCCCAATCACCCCAATCTTCATCAAGACCTTCTAAAAAGGTCTGGTACTGCATCCTATTTTCCTGGACGAAAAATGGCGATACGTAATTAAAGCTTATGTTATTATCGCTGTACAACAGTTCTGGAATATCATCTCCATGGTATTCTGGCAAGGTCAGTAGGCTGTCAGCCGATTTTACCACGCTAAAATATAGGGGGTTAACATAATCGGTCTTGTATTCCATGTTCGGGTCCAATCGCAGCAATCCCTCATCGGTACCAAGCCAAAAAACACCACTGGGTTCTGTATAGATTGCAGGGCCAAGGGTGGCAGTAATTAAATTAAAGGGATATTCTTGTACGATATAACTACCGTCCGGTTGTAGTTTGGCCAATCTTTTTTCCCCTTTAAAAAGGAGCGCAACATCTCCAAATTGATTTCCATTGAGTCCATTGATGTCCAAATTGATATCAGCAATTTCATCCGAGAAACTGAATATGGTGTCTTTTTTAAAGGATTCGGACAATATATCAAAGTAAAAAAACCCTTCGATACCAGAGGTATACACTTTTCCTGCAATTTCGACTGCATTTCCAGAGAGCCCTTCTATACCATCTGCATCGTTGTATCCTTTAACTTCGGCATTTGAAATATCTAGATTGCCGGAAGCAGTTTTTGGGATTTGAACTCTATATAAAGTACCCGACTGTGTTCCTGCCCAGATTTCACCTGAACTGTTTTCAACAACCGTATAGATGCTCCGAGTGACCTCCGAAATAGGTCCGATAGATTGGTATTCATATGAACCAAATTGGTTGAGGTAACGTTTAAACACATGTAGGCCAAAGCCTCCGCCTAAAAAGACATAGCCCGGATACTTTTTAGAGATGAGAAGTTCAACCGTTTGAAACGATTCCGTACCTGGGAGGACACTGGCTTTATTTCCTTGAATTTTATAAAGTCCGGGCCCAGAGGAGATGAGCTGATTACCATCCGCTTCCAAATCAAAAACTTGGGTGTTGGGAAGGTTCTGGACCTTTTTGATGATGCCATCCGCATGGTCTATGTAAAGTATGGAAGTAGAAGTGCCCATATACAGATCATCTCCATAGGCATTTATGGAAAGTACGTTCCCCACTTCATATTCGTCGGAGTCAAAGCTAGTGACCGGGGAAAAAAGTTCAATTTTGGAAAGTCCAGAATTGGTGCCTACCCAAAGATTCTGCGTACGGTCTAGATAAAATGCATAAACGCTTTGGTCCGGAATGGAGTTTTTCGTAGTAAATTGGGATAATGCTTTACCCTCTTGGTCAATGATAAAAAAGCCACTTCCCAATACACTGATCGCATACGTATTGTCGGGTAAGGCCAGGGCTTTGTATAGACTTCTAGTTTGCATTAGGGAGTCAATTTCGGTTCTGAACGGTTTAAAGTCAGTTCCGTTAAAATGAAAAAGACCGCCCGCAAAGGCCCCTACAAGGAACTCTCCTGGATTTTTATAGGGCAGGAGTACTTGTACCCGATCCTTTCCAAAAAATTCACTACCGGGAATCAATTCTAAACTTTTATTTTTCTCCCGAAACAAACCAAGTTCGCTTTGGTGGGCATAAAAGGTATCGTCCAGGGAGAAGGAATACATAAAGTTGGTGTCCGGTTTCCAGATACGAATGGGTTCCTGCCCATCTTCCGCATCTGGGGAATAAATAAAAATCGCGTCTCGGGATTGGAAGTAGATTTTTCCCTTCACCTCCCTAATGGACCAGATATCATTAAATGGTATTTCCTCGGGCAATAGGTCAACCAAGGATGTAAGCAAAGAAGTACCTGAGGAATCCGTGGTAACGATTCCAAAATCGTTGATCGATCCGTAATAATACGTACCATTAGTAGCGAGGTAGGTAGCTCTAACATTAGTATTAAAATCCTGTTCAGGATTGGTAAGAATTTCCCAGTTAACCCCGTCAAACTTCTGCAAGCCGCTCGATGTTCCTGCGTAAATAAACCCCTCCTTGTCCTGGCCAACATTCCAAACCTGCTGGCCCGCGGGGTTGTCATTACCTATGACATAGTTCGTAAAGCTAGGAACGCCTTTACTAGCGTTGATTTGGGCGTTGGTGGGCGTACTATAATATAGCATGGAAAGTGCGGAAATAAACATCCCTAATACGTTTAAGTTCAGTTGGGAACTAGTATTCAAAGCCATTTTTATTTTTTTGATTTTTTCTACGTTTAATGATTTCATTTTTGAGATTTTTTTATCGCATCATCGTGTACTTTGTTCTGTATGGGTAGGTATATGATAAAGGTAGTACCTACTCCCTGGTTAGTCTCTACTTTAAGCTCTCCACCATGGCCTTTGGTCACAATATCATAGCTCATGCTCAGTCCTAGTCCGGTGCCTTCTCCCGTGGGTTTGGTGGTAAAGAAAGGTTGGAATATTTTATCTACGATGTCTTTGGGAATCCCCTTGCCATTGTCAGTGACCGCGATACGTATAACTTCTTTCTCTTTTTTGGTCTTTACCGATACTGTTGGTTTAAAGCCTTTGCCGGCTATACTTTTCTTTTCGTTTACGGCATAAAAAGCATTAGTGATCAAGTTTAACATCACTCTGCCTATATCTTGAGGGATGACATCGATTTCACCAATGGTCTCATCAAAATCAGTGACCAATTCTGCGTTGAACGATTTGTCCTTGGCACGCAGGCCGTGATAAGCCAGCCGTAAATATTCATCTGCTAGGGCATTGATATCCGTTGGTTCTTTTTTGCCCGAACTACTTCGGCTATGTTGCAGCATTCCTTTTACGATGCCATCTGCTCTCTTGCCATGATGGTTAATTTTTTCAAGATTTTGAGTTATATCGTCCATTATGGCTTTGACCTCCTCTAAATCGCCATTTTCAATTTCTTCCTGCATTTCCTCTAAAAGCTCTTTACTGACTTCAGAAAAATTATTGACAAAGTTCAACGGATTTTGAATTTCGTGAGCGATACCAGCCGTTAACTCACCTAAACTAGCCATTTTTTCCGATTGGATCAATTGTGTTTGAGTCTGTTGTAACTCTGAAAGCGCTTCTTCTGCCCTTTGTTTCTGAGTTTGTAACCTAATGAGGTTTTGTTGGGCAAGCAGCGTTTGTTCTTCTGCTTTTTGCAGATCTAGAAAACGTATGTAGGCCTGCTCGAATACCCTTCCAAACCGGACGATAACTGCATTGTCCTCTTTGGAGAAGGCTTCCTCCGAGTATCTGATCAACTGAATGCCCGAATTTTTCATAAAGGTCAAGGTGGTCGTAAACCCAGTACAGGTCTTCATAAACGCCACAATTTCCGGATTAAAGGAATTTCCGGTTCCCTTGAGGACCTTAAAATAGTCCTTCATCACCTTACCGGTATAGGTTTTGGTGAAAAATTCTGGTCGTTCCTTTATGGCTTTATTAAATTCCCGCTGTACTTGAGTCTCATTATTATAGGGTATGCGCAAGGGTTTTTTAGAATTGGCACCTCCTACCCAAACATCATAATCAGAGTCGTTGTCAATAACCCCGCTCATGGCCAAAGCGTCAATTTTTAGGCCTACAGCACGTACTTGTTCCAGTATTTCGTTCGCAACGTTTTGCATTTCACTACTCTCGCTCATTTCCAAGGAGCGGCTTCTTACTCTTTCCAAAGCCGCCTCAATCTGGGCTTCTCTCGCTTGTGCTTCTGCTTTTTGAAGGTCTAAGAAACGCGTGTAAGATTGGTCAAATACTTGTGCGAATCGATTAAAAATAGCGTTGTCGGTATCAGAAAATGGTTCAATCTGATAATTCATTGCGTACAGCGCAATTTCCTTTAGAAAAAAAGAAGATCTCGCAAAACCAGATGTCCCTGCTAAGTAGGTTTTAGCAGCTTCTGGTAAGTATTGTAATTGACTATTAATTAGCATATGATTATTCCATTCGGTATAAGTTTTCCCAGTTACAACATCGGCTAAAAACTTAAGACCATCTTTTTGAGCTTTAACTACACGCTGTACTCCTTTATTTTTTATAGGTGGAACATCTACAAGAATAGGCTTCGGTAAACCTTTTGACGTTAGCCAAAATTTCACAGCGCCGTCTTTGTTACTTTCACCAAAACAAATTGTATCAAATTTCAATCTTAATACATGTAATTGTTCTGATACAATACCAATTACATCTAATAATTCGTCACTTTTTTGCATAGCTAAAGAACGTGAACGTACTTTCTCCAAGGCCGCTTCAATCTGGGCTTCTCTTGCTTGCGCCTCGGCTTTTTTAAGGTCTAGAAAGCGTGCGTAGGTCTGTTCAAAGACTTTGGTGAACCTAGCTAATAGGTTCTCTTCTTCTTTGGTTAAAAGCGAACCTGAAACAAGATGTAGATAACCATGTGAAAAATTAAAGCAATAAAATACAGTGGGGTCAGGAAATTGGTTTCTAACCATTTCTTCCGCCTCTTTTGAATTAAAGGTGGTAATGGCATATTCCAGATGTTTTCTTCGCTCGGTACCAGCAACCGTTTGGTGAAATACTGTTTGTTTGTTTTTCCATGCGGCGTAACGCGCATCAAAATGGACATCCCCGGTCAAAGGCAGATGAAATAAACCTAAAGAGTCGCCACCAGGACTGGTAACCCAAGTGGCTTGTCTGTTGGTTTCTTCATTGATTTCTACATAACCACACGTAGCAAAATTGGTAACACCAAGCGCTATAAGTTCCTTGTATAATAGAACAACAACATCTTGGAGTTCTTCTCCTTTTTGCATGGCCATGGTTCTAGAACGCACTTTTTCTAAGGCCATTTCAATTTGCACTTCTCTGGCTTGTGCCTCTGCTTTTTGAAGATCGAGGAAGCGGATATAGGCTTGCTCAAAAACTTTGGCAAAACGAGTTAGTATGTCGGCATCGCTTTCAGAAGGAACGGTGCCATTGAGGGAAGGGATAATAATCGCTGAATTTTTGGACCAAGCGGCTGAGAGATTATGGCTGTCCGCTTGCAGTACAAACTGCTTATAGTCTTCTGGCATCTGCCTATAATCACTATTCGCAAAGGCATGCTTAAAAAAGTCGTTTTTTGCCGCTACAGGAAATGCTTTTGAGAAATAGGCATCGCCTTTCATTTTAGAATCCCAAGCATCGTTAAAAATGGGATTGTCAAAGTACGGCACAAAATAGCGTCCCGAAGATGAAAAATCATCAACGGATATCCAGTGTATAACATCTTTGTTATCTGGAAAATACGTACACAGAATAACACCTCCTGCATCGAAAATTACGCCTAGTTCCTTTAATTTTTTGGCAACCACAGCAACCACTTCTTGTAGTTCTTCAGGGTTGTGCATGGCCATAGTTCTGCTTCTTACTTGTTCCAGAGCAAGTTCTATTTCTTTTTCTCTTGCTTGTACTTCTGCTTTTTGAAGGTCTAGAAAGCGAGTGTAGGTACGTTGAAATTCCTTGGAAAAACGACCTAGTATATTTTTCTCATCGTCATCAAGCTCTCGTTTTATCATAATACCAAAGCAACCATAGTCCATATAGGCATCTATATAGAATAATCCATCTGGAAATAATTCTGGTTGAAACTTAGAGACCCCATTGAGGAGTTCAGACCATGTGTTAAAGTACTCTTTTACTTCATTTGATTTTACTTCGTTAACGTGAACCGTTTCTTCGCTTTCCCAAGCAGCATAACATGCTTTGATAGCGGGTTCATTTTTGTCTAATGGAAACGTAACCGCTTTATTCCGGTAAACGGTTTTTCTTTTCTTTTGTTCATCCCATGTCGCCCAAAACAGATGATTCTTTTCATCTTCATCTGGTAACCATAAATAAGAAAATTCGGAATCTATACCCAATAATCGTAGTTGTTCATGAAATACTTGGGTTGTTGTACTGAGCTCATCGGAACGTTGCATGAGCATGCTTTGTGTACGTGTACGTTCTAAGGCTGCTTCTATCTGCGCTTCTCTTGCCTGGGCTTCTGCTTTTTTGAGGTCTAGGAAACGGGTGTAGGTTTGTTCGAAGACTTTGGCGAAGCGTTTAAAAATGCCATGTGCTTTTGGAACGGTTTCATAAGTAATAAACATCACATAACCATGTTCGAAATAGCAGATGTGGAATATTTGAAAAGTGGGTAGCGGATGTCCTGCTTCTAGGATACCATCTATGACTTCTCCAAAGATGGGAAGCGTACGCATAAACTCGTAATGTTCATGAATGAGTTTACCACCTAGTTCTTCTACATGAAAAACTTCTCCTTTTTTTAAGGGTTCAGAAAAATCATACCCTACTCCAATTGAAGGCAGTACAAATGGTTTTTGAATCACCCCTTCGCTACTCATAAAAGCAGTGGCACTTTTTTGGTCTTCTTCCCAAATACAATAGCCGGCACTCCAAGCTGGAATGCCTAATTCTTGTACTTGGAGAAAAAGATTGTTGGCTGCCTCAGGTAATTCGTTACTATTTTGCATGGCCATGGTACGAGAACGTACTTTCTCCAATGCCATTTCAATTTGAGCTTCCCTAGCCTGTGCCTCTGCTTTTTGAAGGTCTAAGAAACGGGTGTATGTTTGATTAAAAACTTTAGAAAGTCTAATCAAGATGCTATTTTCAGCTTCCGTTAAGGGAATTCCAGAATGGTCTACCACTACTAAGGCCGCTTGTTTTTGAAAGGCTATTGAAATGCTGTAATGCTTAAAATTTAGTGCTTTTGTTTTCTCTGACTGTGGCATGTTTTTTAAGGCCGGCAAGTCGAACAAATACTTGAAAAGTGAATTTTTTACTTCAACAGGATATGGCTTGGCATAGAAATCTGTTCTGTTTTGTCTCGCGTTCCAAATATCGTTTTGAACGGGATGGTCAAAATACGGGGTGTTAAAACTTAATATGGAATTATATTCCGGTGAAGCTACCCACTGTGTATACTCTTTATTTCCGGCTTCATAGGTAAATATGGCCGCTGCTCTTTGATCCATAGAAATACGAAGACCCTGCAATTTTTTGAGGACTTCTAGAATTACTTCTTCTAGTTCTTCACTGTTTTGCATGGCCATGGTGCGCGAACGCACGCGCTCTAACGCTGTCTCAATCTGAGCTTCTCTTGCTTGTGCTTCGGCTTTTTGAAGGTCGAGAAATCTTGTGTAGGTTTGTTCAAATACTTTTGCAAAGCGTTTGAAAATATCGTGGGCCTCGGGCACAACATCCAAAGTAATGAACAGGAGATAACCATATTTGAAAAAGGTGGCGTGGTCTATCTGTTTCTCAGGAAACGAACCGCCATTGGCTTTCAATTCCCTTAGTGCTTCTCCCATCACAGGAAGGGTGCACAAATAGTCATAATGAGCGGCACAAGCATCACCTTCAAATTCTTTGATGTACAATGATTCCCCTAGCTTACCAGCTTCATAGTATTCCAAAAAGACATTTTCTCTTGGGGTACGGTAAACAGGCATGGTGCCTTCTTCCGAACTAAACCATTCCGTTGCATCATTTTGTCCATAGATATTAAAGGCACATCCTCTAGTTCTAATTCCTAAGGCTCTAACTTGTTGATCTAACAAGAACGAAGCTTCTTGCAATTCATCACTATGCTGCATGGCCATGGTTCGGCTTCTTACTTTTTCTAAAGCCAATTCTATCTGTACCTCTCGGGCTTGTTTTTCCGCCTTTTGTAAGTCTAAGAAACGTCTGTGCGCCAAATCAAAAGCGCCTGCAAATTGCAGTAAAATGTCCAAATCTGCAGCTGGAGGATTTTTTACAACACCGGGCAAAGAGTAACCGATTTCTCCGTGGGTGGTACGTGCCATGATAAACGTTAGTCCGCCAATATGTCTTATATCATCATGAGTTGGGGCTTGGGGGTCAATGTTCTTAAAATCACCCAAGTTTACCATCTTATCTACATAACCGATGGCCGCCTTTGTATTCATAGGGTAAATGACGGTAGCCTCATCGCTCTGTTCCCAATCGGCCAATAGCGGAATGTCCCCATGCATGTGCCTTGGTAAGGTCATTACAAATCCAATTTTGCTACCATCACCGGAGGTCATGGCCTTGTCGTAGGTTTCCGGTAACCACATCATGTGCCAGAAGTAGTGGGCTTCGTGACCCAGTTTGGTGAATTCAGTGCGCATGGTCACCACAATATCCAGCAGGTCTGTAGATTGCTGCATGGCAACGGCCTGTGCACGGATACGTGCTAAAGCACCTTCTATTTCGAGTTCCCGATTCTTGGCCTCTAGTTCAACCGTTCTCCGTTTTATGGCCTCGCGGAGTTCTTGGTTTTCCAGATGTACCTTGTCAAAACCTATGGTTTCCCCTGTGTCCGCTTTATTATCCGTTGTAGAAAAATGCTGATAAATAAAACGCCAACCGGCTTTCTTTTCCTGTAATACGGAAGAAAATCGAAATCGACTGTAGTAGGTCCACTCACTACCATTTAAGAACCAGGCATCAAAAACATGGGTGATGAACACAAGGTCGCCGAACGTTTCTACTATCTTTTTTTCTTCTTTTAGCTGACATTTTCCTGCAAGCTGGTCTGCCGTGGCTTCAAAAAAGGTAGTGGTTTCATTTCGGTTGAGAAATTCTTCGTTGTTGGTAGAACCTATAAAGTGATAGGCGTCATCTAAGAATTTATGATATGTGGCTACATCACCATTAAGGTAGCTATGTAGCCAAGTATCGTAAACGTTTAAAACTTCGTTCTCTTTGTTCTTAGTCAATTTCATCCTAAATATATAGTGGTTAACTGCACCACATGCGTATACAAGAAAAGCCTACATTATTGAATGTAGTAAGAGGCTATAACTTGTTTAACAGTACTAAATAGGGGAATAACTAATAAGCAGTAAGATACTATATTGTTGTTAAAAAACAATGGCAATAGGCCTATTCATGTGATTAGTTTTGGACAAAAAACCTTACGATTAATTTTATGGCACAAGTGTGGACCAATAATCTGGTTTGATGTAAAGTTTGCTAGCATCCCAACAGCCGTTGCTTTGGTGTTTATACGCTGTTTTAATGGGACGGATATGTGCAGGAGACAATCCTTTTATTAATTCCCTATAAAATTCGAGACCAAAGGGTTTTTATGCTGCTCCATTTCGCAGGTCCAGCTATCAATGAACCATCTGCTATTTTCATAATGCAGTTGTATGCTATTCAATCCCCTGATATTTGTGGCAATTTCCGGGTCTGTACGTATCTCAAAAGCACTCCATACCTGGGCGATATTCCCAAATTGGCTTACGGATCTTTTGAGTTCCTTTTCGTGAAAATCGGTTTTTGGTGATAAAGCCAATGGAATATATTCTGCTTCTAACGTATGTGATTCTGCTACCCCATTTTCGTCCAGTCTTGTAATTACTGCGTTGGGTGAATGGATATACTTGTCTCGCTCAAACTGCCAAGGGTCTTTGCTTGAACCGGATACCACATCATAATAGGCATCTATAATCGTAGCTATCGATTGTACATCTTTTCCATAGTACTCGTCAAGCGTTTGACTGTTTATAACTGAACAAACGAACAGTCCTATGACACTAGCTATTACCAATTTTGATTTCATATTTTTAGTTTTTGCTTACAAGAATATGTACGCGATTTTTTAGTTGCCCTAGTTTTTGTGCAATTCTGATTCTATAAGTACGATTAGATTCTTCATTTCAGTATCTAGTTTTTCTCTAAAAGCCAGCACATCTTGGGTAAAGTCCAGTTTCATTCCTAAGAGATTTCTTGTCCTTTTATCGCTCAGTATCTCATTATAGTTATTTATGGATTCATTTGAAATATTGATTTCTGTAACATTGGTTTTTACTATGGGTATAAAATTGATGTCGTTCTCAAAAATATCGTCGATACGTATTTGATGAACGCTCAATCTATCTTCAAGGACGTTATTTAACTTATTGAATCTAAAGTCTAAATCGTTAAATTTTTCACTGATATTTTTATTTTTGATCAAGCTTAGTTTGTTCGTGTTTTTTAAGTTGTCATAGGCATTTATAGTAGGAAGGTCACTTTGTAAATCCCAAACTGCATTTTTGAACATGGCATCTGAAATTGTTAGCGTATCAATTTCAACCGAATTAGTTTCAACACCAAGAACGTTAATTAGTAACTTTTTTAAATCCGTTTCTTCTGAAATTAATGATTCCGATTGCTGCTTGGCTAACACTAAATTCTCTAAAAGATTTTCTAAAATAGCTCTTTCCTCAATGCTGTCCTTTCGTTCCTCGTTCCACGTATTGATCTGTAACGCGATTAGAATACCAATGACTACAAGCACAATTTCGCCAATGGCGTATTTAAAGTATTTGGAGGTCTTGTCTTCGTTTAGTAAGTTTTGGCGGATTTTACGAAAGAATTTTATCATTACTTATTTTTTAAAGCTGTATCGATTACGACTATTATTTCGTCTATGTTTGCCTTCAATTTTTTTTCGTCAGAAATGATGTCTTTTTTCCAAGCAGTAAGATTGGAAATGACATCTTCCATTTCACGATTACTAAAGAACCAAGTATAATCTGACGTGTAGGACCCTGGGGGTATGTCTGCATATAGTTCATTAAGCCGAACTCTGTTAGAACTATTTAGTTTTCCATCGATAACGGGCCAAAGTCTTTCGTCTACTAATTTTCGAAAAGATTCTCCTTCTTGAATGGCATCTATAACCAATCCTTCAAAAGAGGATATAAATGCCTTTATTTCAACATTTTCTATATGGTCTATCTTACCTGATGCTATAAGGGATTTAATAAAACCATTGTTGGGCTCAAAGGTCCATGAAGTTTCAACACTTAAAAAAAGTTTCTCCAAAGTATCAATAGGGATTTCTGAAATATCCGTATTAAATAATCGCAACATTCTTATACCATCGCTAGCTTCAGTTAAGTGCTGTTGGTAAACGTTGTCCAATTTAGCTTTGTTCGTAATTAATTCGGTTTTTAGATTATTTAAAATATCTTGCTCAGACTGTCTTAATTTTCTATTCTCATTCCAAGTATTAATACTCAAGGCAATAAGAATACCAATGACCACGAGTAAAATTTCACCAATGGCGTATTTGAAATACTTGGTGGTTTTGTTTTCCATTAGCAGGTTTTGGCGGATTTTTCTAAATAATTTAATCATGGATGTTTTTCTCTAAAAGTTTTAAGGTGTCACTTAAATAATCGGTAAATATCTTATAAGAATTTAAGGCATACATATAATTTAAAGTGTTGTTGTATAGCTCATTTTCAAATTCTAGAGTTCTAATCGTATTCTTGTAATCAACATTATAACTGGATTTAGGGATTTTTTTCAAATCAAGATCATCTTCAAAGAAATCAGGCACCTTCATATTACTTAAAAGGACCTTATTGGTCAATGATGGAATAAAAAAACCGAATAGGTAATCTCTATAAATAACAATATCATCTTCCGTATCTGTCTGATAATAGGACCAATCGGACAGCTGTTTTTTTAAATCAGTATCCCTGATCAAGTTTATGGAACCCGTATTGAGCATTTCATCTATAGACCCGGTAATGATATCTAGCGACTTTGTTTTATTGATGATATTATCTAATAACTGTTCTACTTCTTTACAATCTATTTTATCCTTTGACCTAACAATTTCTAGCAAGCTTACCGATGCCTCATAAGCTTCTAAAAAAGTAGTGTAAGCGGCATTTACATTATCAATATTGGTGTTGAAGTCTATTCTAAGGCTTTTTAAAATAGCTTGTTCCCTTATTCTATCTTTTCGTTCCTCATTCCAGTTATTAATCTGTAACGCAATCAGAATACCAATGACCACGAGTAAAATTTCACCAATGGCGTATTTCAAATACTTGGTGGTTTTGTTTTCCATTAGCAGGTTTTGGCGGATTTTTCTAAGGAATTTAATCATATTGCTTTATGTTCAGTTTAAGTTTTTTGAGTATTTCTTGTCTTACTTTGATAATACTCAAAGCACCAAAAGATCTTCCCATATCGCCAATTAAATAATTTTCCATAACTGGAGTCCTCAATAATCTTTCATAATCTGGTGTGATGTTGCGGTAATCTTTTATGGAAGCAATTTTTTTATAAAAATCCTGCACATCACCTTCGTTTACTACAAGCATGCCTGTTTGTTCTGTCATGTAGCTTTCTGGCAGGGTATACATTAATGGCTCAAATTGATTTTCGATAAATCGAACCACTGCGCTAAATGATTTTTCGATTAATGGAAAATCTGCATAGTATTTTGAAAGTTCTTTGAGTAACTCTTTCTCCTTAAAATTATTGAAGGTGCCAGAGGTTTTGGCAGATTCAAATGTAGTGTTGTTATTTGTTGGGTCTGAAGCGTAAAACAGCGGCTCTACATACATTCCAAATTTTTGAATGCCCATTTTAATATTTGGGTTTCTAACATAGGTTAAGAGCGTATCCAGATATTCTATTCTTTTAGTATAGAATTTATGGTAATACTGCAGTTTTTCTTCGTCCTTTTCGAGGTCTATGAGTACATTTTCAAAGAAATTTTCTTCTGCTATTTTTTCTTTTCGCTGTTCATTCCAATTATTGATCTGCAGCGCAATTAAAATTCCGATAACCACGAGGATGATTTCACCAACTGCGTAGGTCAGGTATTTGGTAGTTTTGCCTTCTGCGAGCAGGCTTTGGCGGATTTTTCGGAAGAACTTTAACATTGGTTTTATATGATTTAATCAAATCGTTGTGCACTTAAGAAATCTATAGGTAATGCTGTAGTTCCTTCGATGGCAAGGTCTGCAAGTATCTCGCCTATTACACTGGCGAACTTAAAACCATGACCGCTAAATCCTGCGGCAACAACAGCACTGTTATTAAAACCGGGCAAGAAGTCTAGAATGAAATTTTCATCGGGCGTATTGGTATACAGGCAGGTCTTCATGGTTAGGGTATGTTCATACCCATCGGGCATAAACTTATTCAAGAACTCGATTAAAACATTTTCGTCTGACTCCTTGGTGTTTCTATTTACAGCATCAGGATCGGTCACGTCTCCGCCTGGATGGTGTAAGGCAAGCTTTAGTCCTAATGGTCCACCAAATTGCCCAACGGGTAGTATGGGGAATCCATAGAAATCATACCCATTATCTACAATACTCCAGCATGGAAATTTGCCTATGGCGAAATTATTCCACTTTTTTGGTTGCACCCATGCAAGCGCCTGCCGTGTTACCTTGAGTTTGGGTGCAAGCCCAGTACCCATTTTTCCGGCCCAAGCTCCTGCTGTGATGACCAATTTAGCCGCGGTATACGTTCCCTTATCCGTTTTTACGATAACGGTTCCATTTTTAGAGTTCCAATCCACTACTTTTTCCTTGGTGCGTACCACTGCGCCATTTCTTAGGGCCTCTTGCACGAATAAAAGAATGCTTCGCTCTGGGGTCAATAAACCAGCATCGGGTTCTTCCAAGCGCTGAAAATCGTTGGGTAGTCTAAACTGTGGGTATTTTTGGCTGCACTCCGTTGCCGAGAGGGTATTTACTGGAATATTATATTCGGTTGACGACTGTTTCACAGTTTTCAAAAAGGGATTATCGGTACCACCAAAATAAACTACCCCTGTTTTGTAGTATACCTGTGAACCTGTTTCGGCTTCTAAGGTTTGCCAGTTTTCATAGGCTCTTTCCAGCAAGGGTACATAATCTGAGGCCTCACCATAGGCTTTGCGGATGATACGGCTTTGTCCCGCATGTGAACCAAGTTCGTGTGGAATATCAAACTGCTCCAATCCCAGGACCTTATATCCTTGTTTCGCTAAATGATAACAGGTGGAGGCACCCATACTGCCAACGCCCAGCACAATAACATCATAATTGGTGTTGATTGAAGCACTTTCTACCTTCTTGTTAATTTGGCAGTATAAACTCGAATAGGACAAGGATGCTGCCGTAACCCCGGCCGTTTTAACGATAAAATCTCTGCGTTTCATTTTAATTGATTATTTTACGTTTAAATTACCATGGGAGTTTTAGAGATTAATCTATTCAGCTTCGCGGTCCTATGGGTGTTTTAATTTTCACTATTCCCTGTTGCTGGAGTAGGGAATTTTGGAGGAACAATAGTCCTTTTCGGGCCTAGTTGTTTTAATAGCTCTGCTACTCCGCGTTCTAATTGTGGGTCTTTTCCTTGAGATAAGGATACCGCATCTTGCCTTACTTCGATATCCGGTACAACTCCCACATTCTCCGCAATCCATTTGTTGTTTATGGGGTCGAAGACCGCATTGTCTGGGGAGGTGAGGGCACCACCATCGACCAAACTATAGTGCACGGATGATTTTACCAAACCGCCCCAGGTGGTCATGCCTATCAGTTTGCCCGCTTTTTGCTGTCTAAAAACCCATGGGAAAAAATCGCCTCCAGATCCGGCCATTTCGTTGATCAATAATACCTTTGGCCCCAAAATACCCGCAGGCAATCGCATAGGCGTACCATTCGGAACCTCATTGGTTAAACCTGCCCGTAAACTACGTGTCATAAGGTCTACCATGTAATCGTCCAATAGTCCACCACCATTAAAGCGCTCGTCTATGACCGCCCCTTCCCTATCCTGCTGGGCAAAATAATAACGGTTAAAGGATACGTAGCCCTGACCCGATGTATTAGGCACCCAAACGTAGCCAAGTCTGCCATTGGAAAGTGAATCTACCATTCTACGATTATCCTCTACCCACGTACGTTGCCGTAACGAATTTTCGCTACGTATGGGCTTTACGGTTTCTTGCCAAGCCCCATCAAACGTAGGTTCACTATTAATGTGCAAGATTGTCTGTTTATCCAAGGTACCATCTAGTTGTTTATATAGATTATCCGATCCCTTAAGTTCATCACCATTGATACCGACCACGTAGTATCCATCTTTTATATTGAGGCCAGGAGCATCCAAAGGTCCGGATAAACCTGGATTCCAGCTCTCGGTAGTATACTTTCTTTGTATTTTCCATCGATTATTTTCTACGGTCATATCCGCTCCCAACATACCCATTTTAGATTCGGCCACTTTTGGGTAATCCCCACCAAATACAAAACTATGGCCCACGGACAGTTCCCCGTTTACCTGATCTAGAACATAGGTGAGGTCGGCCCTATGTTTTATAAAAGGAACTAGGGGTGCATAACGTTCGTAAACCACGTTCCAATCCCTACCATGAAGGTTGGGGTCGTAAAAATAGTCTCGCTCATAGCGCCAAGCTTCCTCAAACATCTGTTTCCATTCCATAGAACGGTTCAGTTTCATTTGAAGGTCTACCTTTACGGTTTCAGCTTTTTCCCCATTATCCCCTTTGGTGTCCACAACCGACCATTTTCCATTGACCTTAGCTAACATATGCTCACCATTACCGGTAATTGAGACATTTTGCGCGCCCATAAGAAAGTCCTCTACCTCTTGGTCCTCTAAAGTGAATTTTTTTAGGGAAAGCCCTTTTTCATTCGGCACGGATTCTCCCAAAAAAGCAATTCCTTCAGGTCCGGCTGCAATAAAACTGTAATCCCTTTCCGGAACCGGCATGGCAAGGATACGCCGGCTTAAATTATCAAAATCTATTTTTACGATTTTTTTTGGAGCGTCTTCATCGGTTTCCTTTTTGTTTTTCTTTTTACTGGCTCCTTTGGTTTCGTCTGTTTCCTTTTCCGGTGTTTCTTCATCGCTTTTTGGTCTGAAAGGAGAGGGGTCATCTTGCTGTAAATTAACCACGTATGCTGCGTAGGTAGGACTGGATGACATGGAGCTGGTATTGGCCCAACCGGAACCTAGGGCTACCTCGGTACTTGCTAAAAAGTAAAATTGCTTGTGGTTTAAATCCCAAGTGGGTGAGAACGAATCTGCAAAAGCATCCGTGATGGCTCTTTTCTGCCCATCGGTGACGGACCAAATAAAAATCTGTCTGAAATTATTACTACCGGCCTTGGCATAAGCGAGCCACTTTGAATCCGGAGACCAATGCATTGTAATGCTACCGCGTTCAATATTGGTACCTGCAATGTCTATGGTCTGTATGGCTTTTGTATCTAAATTCAACACCCGTAAGCGCACATCATCATCTACAAAGGCGATATGTTTTCCATCTGGCGACCAACTCGGGTCCCAGGCCATCTTTGATTCTCCTATAGCAACTGAGGTAGGGGTATCCAAACCATCCTGCGAAGCCAACATCAGCGCATATCCTTTTCCATCCATATCTGAAAACCAAGCCAATTGATTTCCTTTTGGTGACCAAATAGGTGCTCTATCTGCGGCATTGGCCGTTTCCGTTATATTTCGGGAATCTCCGAACTCAACGGGAATCGTGAAAATATCACCCCTGGATTCCACAATGACCCTTTTCCCATTGGGGGATAAGGAAGCAGCGCGTGCCGCGGAACTCACATCTTCCCATTGGGTAGCGGCCCAAGGAAAATCACCAATGATGTCTATTGGTACCTGTTTGGACGTTTTTGTATTTAGATCCAAAAGATACAGATACCCTTCCCGTTCATAAGCGAGTTTATTTTCGTGGCCCGCCAACCATTTAATGTCAGCGCCTTTGAACTCCGTGACCTGCGCTAATCTCTTGGTTATGGTATTATAAGACCATATATTGGATACCAAGTCACGATCCGACAAAAAATAAACTACATCACCAAGCCATAGCGGTTGAATGTCAGTTGTACTTTTATTAGGCAACAATTCTTCTTCCGATGTTGTAGTATTCAAGATAATCAAGGGTGTATTTTGACCGCCCCTGTAGGCACGCCATTCACCATCCCAACGGCTTACTCTATCGATAATCACGTGCTCTCCATCAGGTGCAAACGCGCCATCAAAAGCCCATTGTGAATGAACCAATGCCGGGATATTTTCGTTAACGCCTATGGTCCATAAACGATTATAGGGCCTTGGTGCCGTATCTCGGTTACTGGCGTAGAGGATACGCTTACCATCATTGGTCCATCCCCTAACCATAGAACCGCTGGGATGCCACGTTATTTGTTTTGCCTCACCACCTTCCGAAGCAACAAGATAAACCGCCTGGTACCCCGATCGATTGGAAGAAAAGGCTATTTGTTTGCCATCTGGCGAAAAGTAGGGATTGGATTCTACAGCTGGTGTACTTGTAATTCGTTTTGCTTCGCCACCAGTGATGTTGCTTACCCAAATATCGCCTCCGTAGGCAAAGGTCATTTGGGTTGTACTAATATCTGGCTGCCTTAGTAATCTGGTACCCTGCGCTTTTACTGTTAGGATGGTTAAACAGGATATTAAAAATAAAGTACTACTAATTCTTAGTTTTTTCATTTTCAGTGGGTTGAATACTATTATCGTTATGTGCGATTATAATGTTATATGTTGATGTTCTCGGTTAAAAGTCGCTACTGCATTTGGATGCAACATCTGATTATAGTCTTAATAGTCTACGTCATTGAAGGATGAAAAAACGAAACCAAACACCAAATAGGAACTAGGTGTCACAAGACTTTTTTAATGAATCAATTTTCCGTTGCTTGGTAGGCTTCCTCTTTTATCTAAAATACCGTTCATCTTCAAATGTGTGAATACTGGTTCTTTGGCCATTCTCACTAAGGAAACATGGTCAAATGCCATAGAGTCTAACTTGTTTTGACCACCCCCAGTCGTTCCAAGAATCATGTAGTCGCGCTGGTTTCTTAACCGATGGGAAAACGTATGTTCATGGCCATTGATAACCGTATAGGGTCTATTGGCCAAAAGCGTCTCTAGTTTACGCAGCCCTTTGTCATCTTCACGTTTCCATAGTGGTTTGTGCATGAGTACAAAGGTCCATTTTACGTTAGGATAGTTTTCCAGTACGTCCTCGAAATAACTGAATTGGTCCTTGCTCATACCACCTACTTTTCGCTCTTCCATATGATAGTACTCCGTATCTTCATATTCGCCTTCGACTTCTCCAGCAATAATTTTAAGGGCTTTGGCACGGGCCTCATATATTTCATTCATACGCTGTTCCTCATAATCTTCCGAATCTAGCATTAAAAAGAGTACGTCTTCATAGACAAAATGATAGTATCGACGTCCGAAACGTTGTTCCCAAAACTTGCGCATGACCGGATTGGTCAAATCATGATTGCCGCCAAGGTAAAAGAAAGGCATATTGAGCTTTGAAGTACGGGAGTCAAAAGAATCCCATTCCGATGCCAATTTTAAAGAATCTTTGGTGCCCCCGTCTATTAAGTCGCCTACACTGACTACAAAAGTGGGATCCAACCGGTTCAATTGTTCAACAGCGGCACTATAAACGCCTTCCCGTTCGCCTCCCGTTAAATCTGCAATTATGGCGAAGGTGAAATCCTCTTCCTCCAGCTCAAAGACATCACTTGTCCATGGCGTTGGACCCGTAGCAATATCGTGTTCAAATTTTGGAACTTTTTTGATTTCAACGTTCGATTTACAAGTGCTAAGGCATACTAGTGCAAGGACGGCAATGGGAATATATAATTTCATAGTACGTTCAGCGTTTTGTATGCTAGATTAGTCTTTTGTCGAATAATTGTATTGCCAGGTAAAGATGGATCAAGCTATTAATTTTTCATTGGTGCTTCTGGTGCATTACCATATAGTACATTACCTGCCGGTTCATATTTGTCCCCTTTTACCCAAAAAGGCTTTTCTTGGTCGTTTGCAATTAACCTACCGGAAAGCACATATCCTTGGTAAAATTTTAGCAAGTAGTCATAATCAAGACTGTCCGCTTCATCACCAGGTTGGTGGTAGTACTTATTAATTTCAACATCAAAAGCATCAAAACCAGTGGAATAGGTGGGGGCCGGTATTCCGACGCTAGCAAAACTAACATTATCACTTCGGTCAAAAAGTCCTTGTTCCGGTGCTGGATCATCTATTGCTTTAAGTCCAAAAGTTTTGGCCCCGGTAACAATGTGTTTTTGAGCTGTAGTTCTCCCTAAGCCTATCACCGTAGCCAAGCTGGTATTGTTATATCCTCCACCATCGGTATTGAAACCATAGACGATTTGTTTCAACGGGAACATTGGATTCTGTACGTAATATTTACTACCCAACAATCCTTTTTCTTCGGCTGTAAAAAAGATGAATACAGCGGAGCGTTTGGTTGGATGTTTTCCTATATTTTCTGCCATGCTTAAAACAGCAGTGGTTCCAATAGCGTTATCACGGGCGCCGTTATAGATAGTATCACCTTCTGCATCTGGTGCACCTATACCTACATGATCATAATGTGCGGAATACATGATATATTCATCCTTTAGTTTTGGATCGGCACCTTCTAAAACACCTACGACATTTTGGGTTACGAGCGTTTTCTCTTTTTTTCCATCCGTTTCAATTTTATAGGATAGCTCAGAATTATCCATTGCATCCAATTTTTCAGAAGTGGTGTTTACCCATATATGGATGAAATCGTTTTTTGAGTTTTCCGTTTCGTTAGCATCCGGAATCTTAACGCTTTCCCCCATGAAGTGCGACATACGAGACCACCAATCTTCTTCTAACATCGTCAATTCTACAAGTCCAATAGCTCCATTCTTAGTAGCTAATTCCTGTTTTTGCTTATGGGCTCCGTAAACTGCTCTGGCATCAGAGGACTCCGCAGTACCACCCTTCACAAGTATTAGTTTACCTTTTACATCTTTTCCTTTGTAATCTTCTTCGCCCCCAAAACCTAAATATATGGCATCTCCAGAAAGGGTAGTTGCGTTCGCCTCAACGGCAATACTATGCGGATGGTTTGCTCCGTTGATTGCCACGTTTAACATAGTTGGCGATGCTGTTTGTACCAAGTTGAAATTTTGGAAATAGGTATTAGTTGAAGGGTGTGGTCGTACACCATAACTACGTAACGTATTGGCTAAATAACTAGCTGCTATTTTATTTTCTGGTGTGCCCGTACCGCGTCCTTTTAGCAAGTCGTCGGCCAGAAAGTAGATATGCCCCTTAATGTTATTTTGGTCTACGGTTTCTGCTGCTTTTTCAGCATCGGTCTGGGCGAAACCAGAACTGATTACCGCAATTAAGACTAGGGTTGCATAGTGTTTAATGTTATTCATTCTTTTCATTTTTAAATCGTTCTAGTTAGTTGTATTGCTTTTTTAAAAGAAGGCAATTAGCAATAGCTCTTAATATTTGGTTATAAGTTAGTTTTAAATTTTTAAATAATCGTTTTACAGTATTACTCTGTTTTTGAAAATATCTCCCCCATAAACTCGAATTGACTAATCTCACCATTGGAATCAAGTTCAAAATGTATCATTATTTTTTCATAGAAGCGTGAATCTTTATTGGTCTGAAACGTGTTGAAATGCCAATGGTCCAGATCATAGGAAATGAAATCATTAAAATTTACCTGTAATTCGGTATGTTGAACCGTAATAATAGCAGAACCTAACATTTCATTCGTATACTTTCCTGCATAGCTTTCTAAGGGTAATGTTGGTTTGGTTTCTTTTACACGTTCAGCCAGTTTCTTTTTTGATGCTTCTAGATTTTTTTTCTTGAAGCCTTCATACAGATTAAAAACCTCGGTATGCCAATCGCGACCGGCGTCATTAAAAGCATACAGGTCCATGGCTTTGTATAGGATGGCATGGCGTAACTCCGCATGATCCAAATTGGCAAATACGTATACCGCTACATCCTTATCGTGCATAATGCCGGCGATGGCGACTAAACCAAAAAGGCTTCCGGTATGAAAATCTAGCTTATGACCCTTGTAATCTTGTTGAAACCAACCTAGACCATAAGTATTCCAATTAGGTTTGGTAAGTGCATTGGTAGGGTAGCTGCCGCTCTCCCCCAAAAAGGACTGCGGCTCAAAAAGGTAGTTGAACGTTTTTGGTTTTACTAGCGTATCCGATTGGTGTATGCCGTCATTGACCAAGAAGGTCAAATACTTTGAAATGTCATTGGCCGTAGAGCAGATCATCCCTGCCGGACCTATTTGATCTGAAAAACCGTAATCTACTTGTACCATTCCGTCTTCAGGGTCATCTAAATAGGGCGTTACATAGTTTCCGACTTTGAAAATATCTTTCGCTAGGGCCTGGGTCCTTGTCATGCCCAAAGGTTCAAATATGCGTTCGGAGACAAATTCGTTCCATGGCTTTCCGCTAGCAGCTGCAATCACTTCTCCGGCAACGGCATACATAATATTCTGATAGGTGAAGCCACCTCGCAAAGGATACGCTTCTTTTGCAAACTGAAATTTCTGTATGGTTTCCTTAGTAGAAACACTGTCAACAATCCACAAGGCATCTGCATTAGCGATGCCTAAGTTGTGTGTAAGCAAATCTTTTATCCGTGCATCTGCAGTAATATAGGGGTCGGACAATTTAAAATAGGGGAGGTGGTCCACTACCTTATCGTCCCAATTTAGCTTGCCATCATCCACCAGCATACCCATAGCGATGGCCACCACAGCTTTGGTGGTCGATGCCATATTAAACAGGGTGTTCCCATCTACAGGTGCTTTAGTTTCCAGATTTTTCACACCGTAGGTGTTGTTAAAGACGACTTCACCATCTTTGACTACGATGGTAGCCAACCCTGGAATTTTCCAATCTTTCATGCCTTGAACAATCATGGCGTCCAGTTTTTTATTATTTGCTTTTTGTTGTGCGCTACCAGATAGGATGAACACAAAAAGAAAGATAAAAACGATGTAATTTTTCATATAATGATGTGATTTTTTAAGCTTGGTTTGTGATTGTTATTTAAGTACGTATACAACTATAGCTTAATGTAAATCCGTTTTTTGTTGAGCCACCACCCAATAAACCAGCAGACAAGCATAAACACTACCGCCGTTGTTAAAGATCCAAAAGCACCTGGAAATATATTTTGAAAAATATGTTCACTTACCCATTCAAAGGCATTTAGTCCAGAACTGGTGGGGATGGTTAAAAGACTTATCAATAATAGCTCCGAGAACAAATAGATGAACAGCGGGTTTTTTCCAAAAATATCGAAAAAATATACTCCAAACTTGATTTTTCTTATTTCGATTCCGTAAATCAAAACTGCCATAATCGAGAGGTCCAAGCCAACGGTATAGAGTACAAAAGAGCTGGTCCAAAGTTTTTTGGAAATAGGAAAAACAAGATCCCACCACAAAGCCAACGAAGTGATTAGAAATCCGGCAATAAGCACTAGTGCCAAGCCTTCAAACGTCTTTCCTTTCTTTTGTACAAAAACACCCGCCAAATACCCTGCAAGCACATTTACGATAGCGGGCAAGGTACTTAAAATACCTTCCGGATCAAACGTAACCTTATCCCCTTTATAAATATGGCCTTCCCCTAAAATGGCAAAATCGAGTTTTGTGCCTGCATTGGTAGCCATTTCTAGCACACCGCCCGGTTCGCCGAATAGATAGAGTATGAACCAGTAGGCCAATAAGGCAACTACTGAAAAAACGACCACCGCTTTTTGGGAGACATAGTAGATTAGAACGGACGCAAAAAAGTAACACAGGGCGATACGTTGCAATACTCCCATGACGCGGGTTTCGCTAAATGGTTTTAGATCCCAGCCGTTGGCCCCTTTTTCGATAAAAGGAAACCAGTACATTAAAAACCCGAACAGGAAAATTAAAAAAGTGCGTCGAAGGACTTTTTTCCAAAACAAGCCTGAGTCCCCTGCCATTAATTTTTCCATAGAAAAACTCATGGCATTACCCATAACAAAAAGAAATGTGGGAAACACCAAATCGGCAAGCGTGAAGCCAAACCATTCCGCGTGGGACAAATAAGGATATATATCAGCTCCCGCTCCTGGACTGTTTACAATAATCATTAAACAGACGGTTAGGCCTCGAAAAACGTCCAACGATAAAAAACGACCGGAAAGCTGATTTACTTCTTTCATTATGTGGTTATTAGGTGGTTATTATTTGGAAATTTTAAAGATATACTATTGAATTGTTTTCCTTGGTGCTGGTTATAAGTTGTTTAATTCATTTTTCTGTAAAACTCTAAGCAGGTTACCTCCCAAAATTTTATTGATATCTTCTGTACTGTACCCTTTTTCAACTAAGGCATTGGTTATTAAAGGGTAAGAGGTCACATCGTCCAAACCAATTGGGGCTGAGGTAATGCCATCAAAGTCAGAACCAAGTCCCACATAATCTATTCCTACTAAATCTATGATATGAATGATATGTTCCATAAGCTGCTCAAGGGTGGGGCGAAAGGATTGGACCTCATTAGCATATTTTGCAAAAAGTAGTTCTTCTGCAACATATATATTGATTCCTGAGGAAACGAGCGAGTCGTTTTCGGATTGGTGTTCCAGTAAAAATACTTCGCGCTTTTTTTCGTAATCTGGGGTAATAAAACCCGAATAGAAATTAATCTGGACTACCCCGCCATTTTTGGCTATGGCCTTAATCTGATCATCCTTTAAATTTCTAGGCACAGGGCAAAGGGCATACACCGAACTATGTGAAGCGATAACTGGTTTGGTGGTGGTCTCCATAACATCCCAAAACGTTTGTTCGCCTATATGGCTGATGTCTACCATCATACCCAAGGCGTTCATCCTTTGGACGACTTGTTTTCCAAACTCGGTTAAACCCTTCTTCCCTTCCGAGTTTAAAGCTCCTCCTTCCATGGCGGTTTCATCGGCCGCACTTGTGGCCCAAGAGGTAGAATTATTCCAAGTTAAGGTCATATAGCGTGTTCCGCGTGCATAAAGTGAATCAAGCTTTTCTAGATTATTTTCAATCATGTGACCGCCTTCAACGCCAAAAAATGCTGCAATTTTATTTTGATTAACGGCTTGGATCATTTCCCGGGTATTGGCCACTTCTACAATTTTGTCAGGATTTCTATTGGCGATAGCAGCTAAGGAATCCATTTCTACTAGGGCATATTTGAAGGGGTTAGGTTGCTTACCATCACACCAAACCGAAAAGAATTGTACATCAACCCCTCCCTTTTTGAGTCGGTCAAGATCAGAATGGGTAATCCCCGTCAAATCTTTATCTAAAATAACCCCTTTTTCCATGGTCTGTAGAAGGACATCATTATGGGTGTCGATCAAAATGGCTTGATTGTGGATATCTGTAACGGAAACAACTTCGTCTTTTGTTTCGGTCGCGGGTTTACAAGCGGCAAAGACGGTAAATAGTATAAGTATTCGTATTTTCATAGTATCTTCTATTGTTTTTTCAAAATGAAATGGCCATAAACCTGATCTGTTTCTAGAAGTCCATCTTTTAAGGAGATTGTAGTATTACCATCTATCCAAGTATGATTTCCGACATAGGTGGTTAAGGTATCTATATTTCCATCTTTATTGGATTCAACCGTTATGGCATCGGTAATCGCTTTTACTTCTATATTTTGTATTCTTCCCCTGGTCTGTCCTAAATAGGTGCCTTCAACTTCTTTAGGGTCAAAATCCAAAGCACGGGACTCATAGTCTTTCTTTTCCAAGAGCTGCCACATGATGTTGTCTACAAAGAAACTACCTCCGTTTGGTCCGGTTGTATTGGTTATACAGATGAAATATAAATTCTTTTCCGGAAAATATTTGGTTTCCGTCAAGAATCCTGGAATACCACCACCATGACTTATTTCTTCATTGCCATAATTATTGAAATGTGATAAGCCCATTGCATATCGCACAGGAGTGCCATTATTCAAACTTTTTGGGGTAATAAGCTCCGCATAGTGTTCTTTGCTCAAAAGGTCACCATTGTGTAAGGCTTTCATCCAAATCAGTAGGTCTTCTGCAGTACTACATAAAGAACCGGCCGCATAGGGCCAAGTATGGTTTAGATATTCCTTTTGGTTAAGACCTTCTGGTGTATAACCGTAGCCATAGGCCTTATTTTTCATCACTTTGCTGGTAGAACAGTAGTAGGTGTTTTTCATACCTAAAGGATCAAAAATGATATCTTTTAGATATTCTTCATATGTTTTTTCGGTAACATTTTCAATGATGAGCCCTAAGATAAAGTAGGCGGAATTATTGTAAATAAGTGCCTCACCGGGTTCAAATAAAAAGTCTTTTGTCTCCAATATCCGTAACAAGGTGTCACGTGGTAATTCTTGGGGAATGAGCCTTCCGAATTCCTCGATTTCCGTATAACTGGCAATACCTGATGTATGATTAAGCAGTTGGTCTATACTAACCTTTCTGCCTTTAGTATCATAATCCAAATACATGGTAAAATCATCTTCCAAGGAAAGTTTTCCAGCTTCCACAAGTTTAAGGATAGCCACTGCCGTAAACTGTTTCGTTACCGAACCAATTTCAAAATTGGCATTCTCTGGCATAGGCACCTCCAATTCTAAACTGGCAAGTCCGTAGGATTTTTTTAAAAGGTTTTTTCCGTTTTGATGCACAAGAATGGTACCACCGGCTATAAATGTACTATCTAAACTAGACTGGAAAAGCGAGTCTGTGTAGATTTCCAATTCCGAAACCGCAATAGGCGAACTATTTTTCGCATTCTTACAACTGGCAATTGTTAGCAATCCGAAAAGGGTTATCAGTATTGATGTTCTCATAACTAAAATGTTTAGTGGTTATTAGTGTCCTTTCCAACCCGGTCCGCGAACAACTCTGCCGGGTGTTGCTCCTGTGTGTTGCCCTTCTTTTAGAACCTGCTCGCCATTCACGAAGACATGTACCATGCCTTCTGCAAATTGATGCGGATTATCAAAAGTGGCTTTATCGATGATTACATTAGCATCGAAAATGGCCAAATCGGCAAAATTACCAACAGCCAATTTCCCTCGTTTTTTTATTTTTAAGTTGGAAGCTGGAAGCCCGCTTAACTTGTACACGGCCTCTTCTAAAGAAACCACTTTTTCTTCACGGACATATTTGCCTAAAAGACGGGCCACATTACCGTAAGACCTAGGATGCGGACTAGAATTGGTGAACGGTGCAATAGGAGCAATGGAGGCCCCATCAGATCCAAAACTCATATAGGGCAGGGCAATCTGTTTTTTTACATTTTCTACCGACATTAAAAAATAAACCGTACCCACACGACTGCTATCCTGAACAACGAGGTCAATAGCTGTTTCTTCCGGGCTGGTACCCCTCATTTTAGCAACTTCGCCTAAGGTCTTCCCCGTCAAATAACGTAGGCTATCGTTTCTAAAACTGTTTAAAATTAGTTTGTCTGGGCTCCCCGCAGCAAAATATAAATTCTCCCATCCGTTGCCTTTAGCTTTCATTTCGCTAATCACCTTTTTTCGAATAGCAGGGTCTTGTAAACGCTCCGCCCATTTTCCATAGCCACCTTCTTGCACCCATGGAGGCATGGAAGCGTCTAAGCCTGTTGCTCCGGCAGTATAGGTATACATGTCTGTAGTTATGTGGAGTCCGGCTGAGCGGGCGGAATCAATTTTAGCGATGGCCGTTTCCCATTTGCTCCAATTGTCTTTTCCTCCCGCCTTTAAATGGTAGATCTCTGCAGGAATATTCGCATCATTGGCAATTTGTAGTAATTCATCAATTGCTTCCAACCAGTAATCACCTTCACTACGCATGTGGGAAATGTACATGCCGTCATATTCGGAGGCAATTTTACACAATGCTATAAGTTCTTCGACATCTGCATAAAATGCCGGTGCATAAATCAACGAGGAACCAATACCCATAGCACCCTCTTCCATAGCGGTTCTCGCAAGGGCTTTCATGTTTTCTAATTCTATAGGGGTGGGAGGACGATTTGCTTCACCCATCTCATGAATTCGCAGGGTAGTGGCACCAACAAAGGATGCCACATTAGGGGCTATACCTTTTGTTTCTAAGAATTCTAAATATTCACCTAGGGTTGTCCATTCAATTGGGTAGGTATAATCTTTCTGAACACTCAATTCTTGTTGCCGCATTTCTTCGTTCAGCGGACCCATAGACCATCCTTCCCCCATTACTTCGAGCGTAACCCCTTGCCGAATATCACTTTCGGATTTTCCGTCAATAATCAAGGATTCCGTTGCCCAACTGAGCATATTGATAAATCCGGGTGCTACCGCCAAGCCAGTAGCATCGATTTCTTGAAGCCCCTTGGCGTTTTCCAAACTTCCGATCGCGGCAATAGTATCGGCATTGATACCGATGTCACCTACATAAGAAGTTTCTCCTGAGCCATCCAGTATTTGTCCGTTTTTAATGAGAATGTCATAAGTTTTGGTTTCGGTACAGCCAAATAGCACTGTGATAAGGAGGATTAATACAATTAGATTTTTATTGTTTTTCATGGTTTCATTAATTTGTTTTTTGGTGATTTTTTTCCAAATGTTGACGTAAAAGGTCTTTACCATAATCATTACCATTAGGGGTTCTAACAACCGTATGTATATGATTTCGGATAGGACCTTCAGGACTATTAGGTACACCTACGGCAGCTTGATGGTCAAATTCTATTAACACGACAGGGCTATGAATACGGTAGTAAAAAATAGATTCTGCTGTAGTTTCACCTATCCATGCAAAATAAGTACTGTCCCAATTGGCCATAATTTCTTCCATCTTTATTTGATGATGCCCTTCCTTCATAGTATTGACGTATTGCGTTATCAAATGTACTAACTGCTCTTTTTGTCCGTAAGAAAGTTTATTCAACTGTAAACCCTCATAATTTAGCGTTACATTGTCCTTACTACCTTCGGTTTTGATATCACTTTGTTTTTTTGAAGAAGACAATATAGCTTGTGATTTTAGTTCTTTAGATAGCGATTGCATAAAGGCTAACCCGAGATTCTGCTCATCTTGGAACAAGGTATTTCCTTTATATTTTCCAGATGTAGTAAAAATCGGTTCTCCTCCCATGAAGACTGGGGACATTACTACTTGATCTCCTAGGATAAAATAGTTGATGACCAAATGATGCCCATCCAATTGCCAACCCCATGGCTCGGTTGAAGAAGGGACTCCCATAATCGTAATAAAGTACAGCTCTTCATCATACGCCGTGTTGCCATTATTTAACTCCTTTAGCGTTTGATCGGTTTTCATAATATCCTTACTCAGTTGTAAGCCTTTAGCACTCAAGGAAAATTGCATTAATTCAAAAGCCATATCCTTTTGAAGGGGTGTCATTTCTTTTAAACTAATCCCTTGTCGATCGTAGATGCCGTTATCTACATTGGACCATTTTCTCCATTCATCGTCTTCGATGTCGAATAGGGTTTTTTGTTGTTGGTCTTGGCTAAGACTGTTTAAAAATAATTCCGCTGATTTTTTAATAGGTTCGGTAGAAATTCCAGTAGATTTAATGGAGAAAAGACCCAACTCTTTTCCATGTTCAGTTTCGATACCTCTATAAGGTTCATTGAGCGCTTGTGCTTCCATTTTTTTGAAAAAAGTTTCAAAATCTATTGGTTCATCTTTTTCCATTTCTTGTTGTACTTCTTGTTTACAACACATGTGTAACGGCAGAAGTAGTAAGATTAGGATTCTTTTCATTTTATTCTGTTATACTTTTTCAATACTTCTATTAATAGATCATGAGGTAGGGCGTAAGCGGTATTTCCATTGATACCCTCCATAGTTTCCGCTGCCACCATGGCATTGATAATGGCTTCTTCCACTGCTTGTACCGTTGCTTGGAAAAAAGGCGTTATCATATCATTGGGGAACGTTTCTACAACAGTAGTTTTATCCCTATCGAAAGCACCCTCGTTGGCAGTTGAAAATGCTAAAAAAATATCCCCGGAACCATTGCTTCCCCTGCCTCCAACAATACCGATTCCTAGAGGAATACGTTGAGCGATTCTTTTTAATTGATGTGGAAGTAAAGGAGCGTCCGTAGCTACAATAACGATTATGGAACCATCGCCTTCTTTTCTTCTGGACTGTGGGGGTGCATTGAATACAGAATTTAAGGTGTCCTTTAGTTCCAACCCAACGGGAACCCCGGCAATGGTAAGGTTCTTTTTTGCTCCAAAATTAGATTGTACGATGGCCCCAACGGTGTAAGTGGATTTATCATTGTTCACTACACGAGACGAGGTTCCCGTACCGCCCTTAAATCCTAAGCACATCATTCCTGTTCCACCACCAACATTTCCTTCGGCTATTTTTCCTGTAGATGCATTTGTAATGGCTTCCAAAACATGCTTTTCTTGCACATGAAACCCATAAATATCATTTAAAAACCCATCATAGGTTTCTGCCACCACTGGATAGGTATACCACCAATCTTCTCCTTTGTACCAGTCGGTCTCTACATACCATTTTAATACGGCATCACGGACCACACCTACACTATTGGTATTCGTTATCATAATAGGTGTTTCCAAAAAACCCGATTCCCTAACCCATGTGGTACCCGTCATTTCACCATTTCCGTTAAGGCTGTACCAATTGGCATACACCGGACTCATTTTTTTGGCTTTTCCGCGCGGGAAGATGGCCGTAACTCCTGTTCTAACCGGTCCTTTGCCCACGATATTAGCGCCTTTACCAGAAATAATAGTGCTATAACCTACCTCAACCCCAGCTACATCGGTAATAGCATTCAATGCACCTGTTTTGCCATTGAATGGTACGCCTAAATCGCGGGCCCTTGGTTTTTGGGCACAGACACATTGGATAAGTAGCACTGCTATTGGAATAAGAAAGGCTTTTTTCATTTGAATGATAGGTGCTTAAAAGTTATCATGATTCACGTCTTTTATAAATTTTATCAAACCGGAGAAATATGCCTCGGGGTCATCGTATTGGGATATATGTGCAGACTGTGTAGTTAAACTTCGTCCGTTTTGAACTTCGGTACTCATCCATTCCATATATTTCGGATCCATGGTATCGTAGGTACCACCGATCATCAAGGTCGGTATTTTTAGTTCTTTTAATCGACTGGAAACGTCCCATCCTTTTAAGGTTGCATTACCTGTTACTCCAAATTCACTATAGCCTTGCATATAGATATAAATAGTAGGATTGAGGTGTGAGAAGGCGCGGTTGAGGAATTCTGGCCACTCCTCCAAGGGTTTATGCAAGACGTGTTTGGGGTAATAGTGCTGTGTGACGAGTTCTGTATAACGTGGGTTGTCAAAATCTTCCGCGGCCTCCAAAGTTTTGATTTCTTTGTAAATTTCTGGTGGTAATTGCGGGCCCAAAACTTCCGCCGCATATTTTTCATATTCGGGGATGCTTGCCATCATATTTGAAATGACGAGACCCTTTAAATTATCTTGATATTTTAGCGCATATTCCATGGCTAAAATTCCTCCCCAAGATTGACCTAGTAGGTAAAAATTATCTTTGTTAAGGTTTAGCGCCTTTCTAACTTGTTCTACTTCCTCTACAAAATGCTCGGTAGTCCAAAGTGTAGAATCGTTGGGTTTATCACTGTAATAGGAATCTAATTGATCGTAATAAATGTATTCTATTTCTTCGTTAGGGAGATAACCATCAAAATTTTCAAAAAACTCATGTGTTCCACCAGGACCGCAATGAAGAAGTAACACCTTCATCTTTGGATTGTTTCCCATGCGTTTTGTCCATACGTTAAAGGTTCCTTTAGGGGTTGTAATCGGAATCATTTTTATCCCACCTGTTTTTTGATCATCCGTACCGGAATAATCAAAATAACCGCTTTTTTCAATAGTTGGGTTTTTGTTTTGTTGACTGTCGTTGCAGCTAATTGTAAAGAGGAGGATTAGCAATGCCGGTAGTATTATTTTTTTCATTGTTGCGGGTATTTATTTTAAAGATGTTATGGGCACATAAATTATCCTTGAATTTAGTGATTTAGTACTTTGTTTCTGAAGTATTAAAAAAATAAACCACTAAATGTATATTACCTGCATCTTATTATTCATTTATCAGTGTCGGAATCATTCTGTCTTGCAAAACCCTCCATGTTGATTTTTTTGGCTCATCATTAATATTCCAGCCATTAAATAGAATTATTAAATTGTATTCTGGAGCCATCATTATATACTGGCCACCAAAGCCATTTCCTGCAACTATTTCACTTTCAAAATTATTATGCTTGGGAACCCACCATTGATAGCCGTATCCTATTTTACTTTTGTTGTCAGGATTGACATCAAGGACAACAGGTCTTGTCGACTCATTAACCCATTTTTCAGATACGATTTGATTATTTTTCCACTTACCCTTAGTAAGATACAGAGAACCAATTTTAGCCAGATCTTCTGCTTTAAGGTATAGTCCACCTTCTGTGTCAATTTCTCCATCGGGTGTTTCTTTCCAATAGTATTCTGTGATGCCAAGTGGCTCAAATAATTTTTGTTCGGCCCATTTATCTATTCTTTGTCCTGAAATAATTCTGACTATTTTACCTAATAGAACACTGGCACCGCTATTATATACAAATTTTGTTCCTGGGAGGGTATCCATAGGTTTGTTTAAAACAAATTGTATCCATTGATTACTAGATTCCAAAAGTGTACAATCATTATTTGGGTCGTTGTAGTCACTCTCGTCCCACATCATTCCACTTCGCATAGTCAATAAATCCTTAATTATTATTTCGTTTCTTCTTTTGTCCGATGACTTAACCTTATATCTTTTAAATAAGGGCATCACAGGTGTATTTACATTGTAATCCTTATTTAAATCCAAGGCAATACCTAAGAGAATGGAAGTAATACTTTTTGTAACGGATTGTAGTGTATGCAGTTCTGTTTGTTTATAGTAAGGATGCCAACTTGGATGATTATAATTGTATTGATGATTTGTAGTGTCGTATTTTGTAGCAATCGACTCATAGTCCTGCTCATATTTAAAATCTGCTAATAACGCTGCGTTTTGTATGACCATAAAACGGTCGATTAATCCATAATCTCCATTAGTAATTTCTGAATGAATCGAATCAATTACAGCAATAATGTTATTTTGTGAAGTGAACGTGTGCGGATCTTTACTAGATTTTTTATCCTTAGTTTTTGTGTTACAACTAATCGTTGAAATTAGAAACAGAATGGAAATTGGGAGTGCTTTAATTTTATTCATAAGTGTTCTGATATTGTTTAATTAGAGCGCAGTAAAGCACTTCTTTGTTGTCAGAAATATTTAAATAGCAGAGACCCCTAAAAAATTAACTTTAGGGGTCTTTACACTATTATAATAATTAGGTAGGCCGGCCATGACAATAATTATGGGTTTTAAAAATGAAAACACTAAAATATCAACCTTCGCTTCATTGCCATGTATTCCCCCGAACGTGCCAACCTACCCATGTTTTATATTAATTTTCTTAATACCTTGGTGTTTAAGTTTTCTTATGGTTTTAAGAAGAATTGGTTATTCATTGTTAAAATGATCAATTAAACCTAAGACTTTGATGAAGTGAGTACGAGTGGGTCATTTTATTGTCCTAATGGATACTTTTATTGATCAAAAGCGCATCATTCAATAATTAGATCATGATGCATTCGACAGATATTTTGTAGGTGGGGTAGGGCATTACCTACACTTTTATTATAAAAACAAAGTCCTTCCTTCTTTAATATTTAAAATTTTACGAAACTTTAGGTTGGTACAATCTCATAAGGTGTTCGAAATTGTAAGTTCTTAGTATCAGGATTTTTGATAAATCCTCATTTGGTTTGGAAAAGATATGCAGCATTTAAAATTGTTTTCTGTGCTCCATTTTTTATTCAAGAATCTTGGCAGGGAGTCTTTCTTCTATTAGCTTTCCCTCTTTTTTATAAACATGATAGGAATGATTTTCGTTGTCCAACGAAAGGGAAGTATGAACATCCCCGTTGAGAAAGTGGATAGCAGATTTATCATCACAGGCATATCCGTCCGAGAGTTTTTCCGAAAGGATGTTTTCATGGTAAAGCGGACGTCTGGTAGGTTCCGAATTGTAGTGTGGGCAATGACTTTTATCAATAAAACCCATTCCCGATACAATACTTAATTCTGCCGGTCGTGAATCTGTTGTGCCGCCATTGAACCAGCATAAAGAACCCGCGCTACCGCCACCCATTATTGTTCCTTTATCATAGGCATTTTTAAGGGCAATATCTATACCTTGTGCTTTCCAAATAGCCAGCATATTAAGAGTATTGCCGCCACCTACTACTATCGCATCCATACGCGATATAATCTCTGTAAATGTTTCTTTATGGTCATAGGAATTTACCCAGACTTCTAAAATATGGGGTATTACGTTTATTTGTTTGCAGACTTCGTAAAAGCGTATACAATACCCTTTGTCATCGCCGCTAGCGGTAGGTATAAAACAGATGTTAGGTCTGGATCTCCCAGTGGCTTCCGCCATATATTTTAGAAAGGGAACGGTGTGTCTTCCACTACCGTAAATCAATAATTGTTTCTTCATTCTTACAAATTAATTATTCTTTTCTACATACCTATGATAATGTGAATAGATAATCCACTTTTGGCAAATACGGATGTGTAGATTCTGTATAATTAAGTGACATCTATGGCTTAAAAGATATACAAATAGTTGCTGCAAATCATAAGGTTTTTTGATGTAAAATAACGTATATTTAGAAAAACTCATTCCCCCATTGGGCCTTAATTATAAAAATGGTCGATTTCCCTATAAGACTTATATTTTTAGTGCTTTTTTCTTGTTTTCTTTATCCGTTCAGTTATGGCCAACTTATAGATAATAGCAGGGTTCACCCCTACCAGAAGGTGTTTGTTGAGACAGACAATTTTGGGGATTCTTATTTGGAACACTTAGCGCAAGGTGTTGATACCATTGAAAACGATTCTGTACAGTTTTCAATTCTTAATGATCTTGCCTATTACTGGCATACAAGAAATCTTAATACAGCTCTGGACTTTACTAGAAAAGGTCTCCAATTAACAAAGGCAAAAGAGAATGTACTATGGGAAGGCAGATTTCAGATGACCCAAGGCGCCATTCTTTTACGCATGGAAAAACTGGATAGTGCCCAAACCATACTTGAACAGGCAAAAACTAAAGTTTTACAATCGGATCTAGCCTTTTTAAACACACAATTAGGATACGTTTACGAGCGTAGGGGGCAACTGGATAAGGCAGCAGATTATGCGATGTCATCGCTTGCACTCGGTGAAAAACTTAATGATGTAAAAGTCAAAGCTATGGCCTACAGCGATTTAAGTAATTTATTTTGGAAACAATCCAAGTATACATCGGGCTTAGAGTACGCACTTAAGTCTTTAGCATTTTTTAATAATTGGGGCATAACCGATTTGGATTATGGCTTTACGCTATACATCGCCGGAAATAATTACTTGGCGTTGAAAGAATACGAAAAGGCACTTGATTACTACAAGCAATCAATTGTAGTAGGAGAACGATATGGTTTTTATAATAACTTAAGTGATGTGTATATTTCACTCGTGGATCTTTATACGTTCTTAGGTGAATTCGATAATGCCGAGGAAGCAGGTGAAAATGCCGTTAAATATGCCGAACTATTGGAAAATAATTTCATGGTCATGCGGTCTTGGTTGTCGGTAGGTAAAATGCACAACGCAAAAAGCAATTACAAAGAGGCCGTTAACGCTCTTGAACGTTGTATTACCGTGGCGACCGATGATTTTGGGGACGCTTATTATTTAAGTCTGGCGTACAAGGAATTGGGAATGGCCTATGCAGGTATTAATCAATATAAAAAAGCATACGAAGCATTTTCACACTATGATACATTAAATGATGAAGTGTTTACGGCAGAAGCGGACCATCGCATTTCGGAATTGCGTACAGAGTTTGATGTAGCACAAAAGGAGAGTACCATTATGGTACAGGAAAGCCTCATTAAAAAACAGGAAACTCGCCAAAAATTAGGTCTTGTTATTACCATACTCCTAGTATTACTGTTATTACTAGCCTATAAGGCTATTTCTAGCAATAGTAAAAAAAATAGACTACTTCAGAAACAAAATACTGAAAAGGAGTTTTTACTTAAGGAAATTCACCATCGGGTAAAGAATAATTTAGAAATAGTATCGAGCTTACTTTCTCTGCAATCGGCGCAAATTAAAGACCCTAATGTTCTTAACGCCATGGAACAAAGCCAGCAACGGGTTCACAGTATGGGAATGATACATCAAAAACTATACTTGGGGGAAAATATGGCTACGATTGAAATGAAGGATTATTTTTCTAATTTATCGGATTATATCATTAATTCCTTTGGAAAAGATAGTCATGTAGCCATGGCTTTGGATATGGAAAAATTTGAACTGGATGTTGACATGGCCATTCCTATTGGATTAATAGTAAATGAATTGATTACAAATTCATTAAAATATGCATTTCCTGATGATAGAAAAGGAAAAATCAGGTTATCTTTAAAAGAGAAGGGGGATTTAATTATCCTGGAAGTAACAGATAACGGAGTAGGAATACAGTTGTCAAAAGAAGCTGTAGGAACTGGATTTGGCACCAAATTGGTCGAATTGTTGGTCAAACAATTGGACGGAAAAATGGAATTGCAAACAACGCATGGAACTTCGGTATTTATTGCGTTTAAAGTTACAAAAGCGGCATAATGGAAAAGAATAAAATTCGCATACTGATTGTAGAGGACGATATGATTATTGGTGCCAATGTATCGTTGTTGCTTACCAATCTTGGTTATGAAGTAACTGGATTGGTGCCTAGGGGAGAAGAAGCCCTTGTGCATGCACGCGAAAACCCTCCTCACATCCTACTCTTGGATATAAATTTAAAGGGGAATTTAAATGGTGTAGATACCGCAAAGGCCATACAAAAGCATGCTGATATTCCAATTGTATACCTTACGGCAAATAGTGATACCGCCACATTTGAATTGGCTAAGGAAACGCGTCCTAAGGCATTCATCACCAAACCTTTTAATAAATTAAATTTACAGCGCACCTTGGAGCTGGTGGCTCAAACCATTGGAGAAGAAGAAAAAGGGGCTGAAACTCCCGAATTTGAACTACTTGAAGATCGTATCTTTATACGTCATAAAGGTAAGATGATAAAGCTCTTATTAGATGATATTTTGTATTTGGAGGCAGATCGTAATTACTGTAAAATAGTGAGCCAAAGTGCGGACCATACACTTTCTAGTAGTCTAAAAGTTGTAGCGGATAAGTTGCCTCATTCGCAATTTATACGAGTACACCGCAGCTATATGGTAAATATTTCTAAATTGGATATTGTAGCAGAAGACCATTTAGAGATAAAACGAAAGTCCATACCGTTAAGCAAAACCTATAAAGATTTGCTTATGAGTCGTTTACGTACTATTTAAGTAGAATGGGAATTTCACTCGTCTTACTCTGATCTGGAGGATTGACTGCTGCTATTTCTGCCCCTACTGCTATTTCTGTTATTTTTTCCCCTAAAATTTGAATTGCCAGATTTGTTGCGGTTTCTATTGGGATTAGGTCTGCTGTTGCGTTGTTGTGGTCTTCTTTGCGGTTCTGTTTGCTGCTGATCCTCACCATCATCTACAAATTGATGCTCCGGCATACGCGGCACTTCTTGTTTTATTAATTTTTCAATATCCCTTAAGTAGGGGCGTTCCTCTCTATCACAAAAAGAGAGGGCAATACCGCTAGCACTGGCTCGTCCTGTTCTACCAATACGGTGTACGTAGGTTTCCGAAACATTTGGCAAGTCATAGTTGACCACTAAAGAAAGCTCTTCTACATCGATGCCACGGGCAGCGATATCGGTTGCAACCAATACCTTTAGTTTTCCATCTTTAAAAGCACCTAATGCTTTTTGTCTGGCTGCTTGCGATTTATTGCCGTGAATGGCAGCAGAACGTATGCCTGCTTGGTCTAATTTCTTAACTATTTTGTTTGCGCCGTGTTTGGTACGTGAAAATACCAAGACCGAATCACTAGGCCGTTGTTCCAGTAAATGGACCAAAAGCTTTGGTTTATTTGGCTTGCTTACAAAGTAAACGCCTTGCTCTACTTTCTCTGCTGTTGCCTGTTCGGGTTTAATGGTAACCCGTTCAAAATCGCCGAGCATCTTTCTGGATAGCTCAACAATACTTTTTGGCATGGTAGCTGAAAAGAAGAGCGATTGCCGTTTAGGAGGCAGCTTGGCTATTATTTTTTTTATGTCATGGATAAAGCCCATGTCCAACATCTGATCAGCTTCATCCAATACCACAAATTCCAAATCCCTAAAGGTTATGAAGCCTTGGTTCATAAGGTCTAGAAGACGGCCAGGGGTCGCGATGATAATATCCACTCCTGCGCGAAGGGCATTTACTTGTTTTCCCTGTTTTACCCCACCAAATATCACGGTGTTTTTTATCCCTGTGTGTCTACCATATGCCGTAAAACTCTCGCCAATTTGTATAGCAAGTTCGCGGGTAGGGGTAACGACTAAGGCTTTCACCTTTCGTTTATTCTGACTAAGACTAATACGCTCGTATAAGTGATGTAAGATAGGAATCCCAAAGGCAGCAGTTTTTCCCGTGCCTGTTTGGGCAACGCCCAACAAATCTTTTCCTTTAAGTAAAATGGGGATTGCTTGTTCTTGTATTGGGGTGGGGTGTGTATAGCCTTCTGTTTGTAAGGCGTTGAGAATAGGTTCGGTTATACCGAGTTCTTTAAATGTCATAATTTCAAATAAGTTGCAAAGCTACGGCTATTATGGCGACTTGCAATAAAACAATGCTAGCCCAAAGTTTTAATGTGGAATTAGCTGACTAACAATTAATTAAACTTTACATCACAAATCGTACGGTTCACAACATTTATACGGTATAGCACAGCGCTATTTGTAGTTTTAACCATGCTAAACTGGTAAAGAGGTCTATGTTTCAAAAGCTATTGCTTTGTGTGTTTATTATTATGTCCGCATCAATTACCGGTTTTGGACAGGATAGCTATGCGGATGATTTTGATTCGGGAACCTACACCGCAAATACCGGTAACCTTAATTTTAGCACAGGATGGATAGAAACGGGAGAAACAACAAATCCTAATAATGGAAGAATCCGGATAAATTCTGGGCAGCTTCGGTTCAGAAATTTAGACAATCGAACTATTCAACGGACTTTAGACTTATCTACCGCGTTATCGGCAACTTTAACTTTAAACTACAATAGAGCGTCAGGTTCTCGAAGTGTGGATGTACAAATGTTCAATGGTGCTAGTTTTGTCACCGTAAGAACTTTGGCCGGTGGAAGTTCTATAACATATTCTTTAGACCCTAGTGAAATATCATCCAATTCTGCTATACGTTTTGTCTCTACTGGTGGAGCAGGATGGAGCGGTAGTGATATTATGTTTGTTGATGATATTGAATTTACAGTACAGTTTCCAGATCAACCCCCTGTACTAACTGCAACTGGCAATCAAAACTATTGCGCAGGGTCATCGACACCCATAGCTCAAACCATAAACATTACGGATCCGGATGATACAAGTGCTTTAGCGGTATATATACAGATATCTAACGGTTATGTTAACAGTGAAGACCTGTTAACCTTAACCGGAAGCCATCCAAATATTACTGCAACATGGGATATTGTTCAAGGTGAATTAACACTACAAGGTCCTGCCACATATGCAGAGTTTGAGGCAGCGATTTTAGCAACCGAATTTTCTAGTAGCTCACCAAATCCGTCAGGTAGTAGGCAATTTTCTATTACGGTCGGAGAAGCTAATTTTTTGCCAGTAACCCAGCACTATTATGAGTTCGTTTCTGATTCGGGTATTTCATGGACCGCAGCTGAAGCGGCAGCAGCTTCAAGAACGTATTTTGGATTACAAGGGTATTTGGTAACGCTCACATCACAGGAGGAAGCTGACTTTTCAGGAGCTCAAGCCAGTGGTTTTGGTTGGATCGGTGCTACAGATGTAGCTGTTGAAGGCGAATGGCGATGGGTTACAGGGCCAGAAGCCGGTACTCAATTTTGGCAAGGTCTGGCAAACGGCACAGAGTTGACTTTTGCTAACTGGAACGGTGGTGAACCGAACAATTCAGGTGGAGAAGATTACGCCCATATTGCAGCCGCATCCGTTATTCGAGGTGGAGCTTCGATAGGTGCTTGGAACGATTTGCCCAATAACGGCGGTGGCGGTGCCTATGCCTCCCAGGGCTATGTAGTGGAATATGGCGGCATGCCAGGTGATCCTGTATTGAATATTACGGCCACTACAAGTTTGTCGGTTAGCAGTTGTACTGTAATTACCAACAGAAGAATCACCTACCGGGTTAAGAACAACTAACTATTTTTTATAAACCAGCTGTTGCAGCCTCGGCGCAGCGTTCGCCATCCATAGCAGCGGATACGATACCACCTGCGTAGCCACCACCTTCCCCACAAGGAAACAATCCTTTGATCTGCGGATGCTCCAACTGCTCGTTTCTTGGGATGGTAATGGGAGATGAAGTACGGGATTCTACCCCTACAATATTAGCTTCCGAAGTATAGTAGCCATACATTTTTTTGCCAAATTCCGCAAAGCCTTTTCGCAACCTACCCCCAATAATTTTTGGCAGTAAAGAGTGCAATGGTACGGAATTAAGACCGGGTTGGTAGCTGGTAGGGTTGAGGTCGTTGGAGAGCTTCCCTTCAACAAAATCGGTCATTCGCTGTGCTGGTGCGGTCTGTGTTCGTCCGCCCGACGTAAAGGCCAAGCGTTCTAAGCTCTTTTGATATTCTAAACCTTTCAAAGGACCAAACTTTTCAAATTTAGGAATATCCTCATCCACATTTATTTCTACGACAATACCCGAATTTGCGTAAAGGTTATTCCGTTTGGAGGGTGACATCCCGTTGACCACCACTTCACCGGGTGCTGTAGCTGCCGGAACAATGAATCCACCAGGGCACATACAAAAGGAGTAGACACCGCGGCCTTTTACCTGTTCCACCAAACTATAAGCAGCTGCGGGCAACAAAGCGTCCCGTTCTCCTGCGCAATGGTATTGAATGGAATCGATAATGTGCTGTGGATGTTCTACGCGTACACCCATCGCAAAGGATTTTGCTTTTAAGGCGATATCTTTCTTGTGGAGCAACTCCAAAATATCACGAGCCGAGTGTCCCGTTGCCAAAATAACCCGTTGTGTCTCTAGTTCTTTTGAATCATTTAAAACAATCGATTTCAGCTGATTGTCCTCAATGATGAAATCGGTCACTTTGGTATTAAAATGCACTTCGCCACCGTGTTCAATAATAGTTTCTCGAATATCTTGAACGATTTTTGGAAGTTTGTTGGTGCCGATGTGCGGATGTGCATCTATAAGAATCTGTTCTGTAGCCCCGTGGTGTACCAAACTTTCGAATATACGCCGTACGTCGCCGCGTTTTAAGCTTCGGGTATATAATTTTCCGTCCGAATAGGTACCTGCGCCACCTTCGCCAAAACAGTAGTTGGAATCTTCACCTACAACATGGTCTTGATTGATGGCTTTTAGGTCGCGTCGGCGTTCCTTTACATCTTTCCCTCGTTCCAAAACAATAGGCTTATAGCCCAGTTCCAAACAGCGAAGTGCCGCCCACATGCCCGCAGGCCCAAATCCGATGATGTGAACCGATTTTGACTTGGACACATCCTTGTAGTCAAAGATGTAGCTCTCTTTTGGAGCATCTTCCCCAATATAAACCGCCAGTTTGTAATTGAAAACGATTTCCGGTTTTCTGGCGTCAATAGATTTCCGGAGTACTTTTAAGGTAAAGGGTTGGTTCCCCAATCCTAAAAATTGGGCAGTTCTTTTTTCAAGGCTTCCTTCTTGGGCTTCCTCTAACAAGTTTAATCGTAACTGTAGGTTTTTGATCACGGTACAAAATTACCGCAATTCGGTCTTTAAAATGGACAACTGGGTGCTTCTTTTTTCGGTTTCCTGTATCGTAATCTCAAATTTGAACTCTAGAACCCATAAAAACGAAAACCATGAAAAAGATTATTTTAGTTTTATCATTCGTGATAACCGCTTCAATAAATGCCCAAGATGCCTACACGAAAGGAATGCAAAGGGCATTTCAACTCTGGGGCGAAGGTAAAACCGTAGAAGCATCAAACATGTTCGAACGCATTGCAAACGCAGAAATGGATAATTGGCTGCCCTATTACTATGTGGCTTCCATAAACACCATCGCTTCATTTGGAGAAAAGGATAAAGAAAAATTGACGCAGGCACTGGAAAAAGCTCAGGAATATATAGATATGGCAAATCGGATTTCTCCTGATAATCCGGAAATACTAGTACAACAGGCCATGATACATACGGCCTGGATTGCTTTTGATGGCGCTACGTACGGGATGACCCTTTCGGGTAAGGTTGAAGCTATCTATTCACAAGCATTGGAACTGGCACCGTATAATCCCAGAGTGGTTTTTTCAAAGGCAGAATGGAATATGGGGTCTGCAAAGTACTTTGGTAAGGACACTGCTCCCTATTGCAAAGATGTAGAACGTTCGTTGAAACTTTTTGATACCTTTAAAGCAGAATCGGATTTTCATCCCAGTTGGGGTAGAGAAAGGGCGGAAGAAGTATTGGCAGCGTGTAACTAAATGTATTTCATTCTAAAAAAAAATTCTTTAGCTGCAGAACATTGCAATGGTATCTAAAATTAGTGTTGTCATAACTTTTTTAAATTATAATCAGTGAAAGAAAGCAGAAAAATAGGGAACATAAAAAATGTTTTAAAAATAAGCCTGTACATTACGGCAGGGGTTTCTCTTTTGAACATTATTTTGGCACTTAACCGCGGTATTGTTTGGATGGACGAACTTGAAAGCGTTGGGATTAGCTTTATCTATGCTTTTGTGATTACAGTAACCACAGCTTACTACAATGATTTTCTTTCTAGTAGATATAGTTGGTCCGAACAAACACAAAAACGATTATGGTATGGTGTTATTGGGTCTATTTTATTGACGGTACTGTCTTTTGGATTTACCAGAATACTGGTGGAGGTTGTGATTTATGGTAGCGACTTCATAGAATTTATTGAGAACGAAAATCTTGTCAATTATATTTTCACCCTGATTATTGCAATATTGGTATCTGCAATTTTGCATGCCTTTTATTTTTACAAAGCGCTCCAGGATACTAAAGTCAAGGAGCAGAAAATTATTGCCGGTACCGCATCTGCTAAATTCGATGCGCTTAAGAACCAGTTGGATCCTCATTTTTTGTTCAACAGCTTAAATGTGCTAACCAGCCTTATTGAGGAAGACCCATCACAGGCACAAAAATTTACAACGTCCTTATCTAAGGTCTACCGGTATGTATTGGAACAAAAGAATAAGGATTTGGTTACGGTAGACGAGGAGCTACAGTTCGCCAGAACCTATATGAAATTATTAAAAATGCGTTTTGAGGACAGCATACATTTGGATATTCCCGACAGCTGCTTAAACCCCGAGGCCAAAATCGTTCCGCTATCTCTTCAACTATTATTAGAGAATGCCGTAAAGCATAATATCGTAACCTCCAAAAAACCATTGCTTATAAAAGTGGAAGAAGTAAACGATACCTTGGTCATCAGTAATAATCTTCAAGAAAAACAAGTAGTAAAAAAAAGTACTGGAGTTGGGCTGCAAAATATACGACAACGCTATAATATTCTTACAAGTAGGGAAGTAGGGATAGAGAAGACCACATCGCATTTTAAGGTGTATTTGCCTATGCTTTCCAAAAAAGTATCGGTCGTAGAATCACAGAAATCCTATATAGAAGACAAACGATATGAGAAGGCTAAAGAACGTGTAGAGTCTATAAAGGGCTTTTATGGAAACTTGACTGCGTATCTTATCGTAATACCGATATTGATGTATGTTAATTACCGTACTACAAGTTTTACTTGGTTTGTTTTTCCGGCATTGGGATGGGGTTTTGGCCTCCTTGGACATGGCTTGCAGGCATTTGGATATAATCCTCTTTTTGGAAGGTCTTGGGAGGAACGAAAGATAAAGGAATACATGGAAGATGATAGTTTCTAAACTATAGAACCATTGGTATTATGGTATGCAGTCGAAAATAACAACTCAGGCTTAATAAATTACAATTGGGTATTTCATTTTTTACTTCACAAGCTTTAATTCCGAGATTTGATATATCAAAAAGAATAAAACAGTAACTTAAAAACATAAAAGATGGAAAATAAAGAGGTGAATACGAACAGCAGGTATCTAAAGGCAAAAGAAAAAGTAGAAGATATTAAGGGGTTTTATGGGAATTTATTGGCTTATGCCATTGTAATTCCAATACTAGCTTTTATAAACTATAACACCACATCCTTTGCATGGTTTTTATTCCCGGCATTGGGTTGGGGTTTTGGCCTTCTAATGCACGGATTAGGCGCATACGGATATAATCCTTTTTTTGGAAAAGATTGGGAAGAGCGCAAAATAAAAGAGTTTATGCAAAACTCATAATCTGAGAATTTTAAGATCATGGAAAATAAAGATCAAGAGAATAAATATTTTAGGGCTCAAGAAAGAGTTGCTACCCTTAAAAAATTCTATGGTAAAATAGGCTCGGGTTTAATTGCCATTGCGATTACAGGAGGTATTAATTACTACCTCAACGCTTGGGAGTATCCCTGGTTCTTATGGGTAGTCTTTGGGGTGAGTATCAGCCTGTTTTTTAGGGCTATTAAAATTTTTGACCTGAATCCTTTTATGGGGAAGAATTGGGAAGAACGTAAAATTCAGGAATTGATGAAGGAAGACCAAAAACGTGAAAAATGGAATTAAACGAAATGAACCAATCAGATAAATTAATCCGTGCTAAAAAGCACGTGGACGAACTCAAGGGTTTTTACATTCATCTTCTTGTCTATATATTGGTAAACATATTTATTACCGGGGTGACCGTTTATGCTAGGGTAAATGGGGGCGAAAGTTTTGGAGAGGCCTTCTTTAGTTTTGGTTCTTTCTCAACAGCTATTTTTTGGGGGATTGGTCTTGGGTTCCACGCTGCTAAAGTCTATAACTTTAGTCCGCTTTTCAGCAAAAATTGGGAAGAACGACAAATTCAAAAATATATTGAAAAAGATAGGCAAGAAGCAGAAAAATTCAGATAAATCAACAAGTAACTAACGAAAGAACAAATGAAAACTACGACCTTTTCAAAATATGAAAAAGCTAAATTAAGGGTAGCTTCCATAAGGGGGTTCTATAACCACCTAACTATTTATGTGATAATAAACATCCTACTATATGTGTTGCGAAATAAATTTACGATAATTCTCTTAAATGAGGATGCACTTGGGAATCCTGATTTCTTACAGTGGATAGATTGGAATGTCTTTGGCACTACCATTATCTGGGGTATCGTACTCGTTGTTCACGGGGTAAAGGTCTTAAGCAATTTTTCACGGTTCCAGCAAGAATGGGAGGAGCGAACTATTCAAAAGTACATGAACCAAAATAGCGACTAAAACAGAAAACGAATAAAATAGCTATACGTAAAACCAATAAATGAGGACGATAATCATAGAAGACGAAAAACCGGCGGCAAGACGTTTAAATAGAATGTTGAACGACTTAACTGTAGAAGTATCTACAATGTTGCATTCTGTTGAGGAAGCTATAGATTGGTTTCAAAATAACGAACATCCAGACCTTATTTTTTTGGATATTCAATTGTCGGACGGACTTTCTTTTGAAATTTTTGATGTAATTGAGGTGCACAGTGCCATCATTTTCACAACTGCATTCGATGAGTATGCATTACAGGCTTTTAAGCTAAACAGTATTGATTATTTACTGAAACCTATAGACGATGAAGATTTGGAAAGTGCGGTTAAAAAATATAAATCACGTTTTACACCCGATACACTTTCTCCGAAATTGGCGCTCGACTTTGAGGATATAAAAAAGCTATTGGTTAATCCCGTAGAGCGCGAATTCAAAAAACGATTTACGGCTAGGGTAGGGCAACACCTAAAGATTATTAATGCCGATGAGGTGGAATGCTTTTACAGCGAAAACAAAGGGACCTACGCAGCAACTTTGGACGGTAGAAATTATCTCTTGGACACCACCTTAGAAAATTTGGAAACTGAACTGGAGCCTGAAATTTTCTTTCGAGTGAGTAGAAAATTCTATGTCAACATCAATCATATCAAAGACATTATTTCTTACACGAATTCGCGATTACAGATAAAGCTGAACAACCTTAAAGACCAGGAAATTATAGTAAGTAGAGAGCGTGTAAAAGACTTTAAGCTTTGGTTAGAGTAAAATATATTAAAATACTGATTTATAAATAGTTAAATTAAACCATAGATATTTTCTATTGTTATGAACTACTCATTTTCTTTAGATTTTTCTACGCGGTTTTCATCGAAGGAAGAGGGCAATAACTTTGGTACTAATTTAATAAAAATAGGAAGTAAAACAGCACCGCCCGGAAGAATAAAAATAGCTAGGGACGGGATGCTTTTAAAGATATCTATAAGTTGATTCTGTACTTTTTTCTTTTCTTCTTTTGTTAAATCGCGTAACGTAGATTTGCTTAACAGCGATACAAGCTCCGCACTCTCCGATAGCTCTTTTTGGAGTCTTTTACTGTTCCTTAAAATAAGCTTGTTCACCACTTTGCTCATACTATCATAGAATTGTACGGCAAGATTATTCTCTTTTAAAAAGGGAATCGTTTTGGCATTTTTCTCAAAGAAATCAGCGACATTCTCTAACGATTCCAAGATGGTCTGTTTGGTAAACCCAATATCCTTTCCAATACCAAAAATGAATTTTGACTCCTTATAATCTAACGAATGGTCTTCCCAAACAGTAAGACAGGCCATGTCTAATAAATAGGCGTTTTCGCAGTTAGGCCTTTTATTTAATAAAAGTTTTTTATAAGAGTTGTCAAAGGATTGTGTGTCAGGATTTATAAACGACAGACTGGAGCCAAATAGTTCTGCCAGTTTCTCATCTTTCCTGTTTTTTTCTTTAGAATTTAATGCGTGATAGGTAACATTGATGGCTAAATATTCCAAGTTATAGGCATAACTTTTTATACCAACCGAATTGTTTAAATAGCGTTTAAAGAGCAAGCTATCAATGAATAACAGCGAATTGGTAATGATGCTATTAAAGGTTTTACTAATAACGTTATCCTCTAAATAAACACGCGAATCAATAAGTTTCTCTAGCTTAGCGATAGTTGTATTCCCACTTAAAAGTTTTCCTAAAAAGCTTATTTGTGCTATTCTTAATGTATCGTAGAAGGCAAAAAGATCTTCTAAAAATGCTTTAAAACTACTATTGCGTTCTAAGCGATACGTGTAAAATAGTGCTGTGATTAGGTTTATTTTGGCCTTCTCATCTTCGGACAAGGAATGTTCCGATAGTATAAAAGGGAGTACCTCCGTATTTATTCCATAGACAAAACCGGTTCTTTTCAAATCGAAATACAATTCAGAAAAGTGGGTATACTTATCCTGATGTTCCTCAATGACCGATTCAAATTTCGATATCCAACCGCTTGACGACGGATTCATGATGCTGGCTCGTTTTAATTACGGAGTGAAATTACTCTAAATTCATCATATAGAATAGTTTAAGTAAGCAAAGGTCATAAAAAAGAAAAGTATCCTCCCTAGTTCCAGGGCATATAGTTCATTAACATTTTTTTAACATCTTAAACTGAACCTCCCGTATGTTACCTCGTAAATACAGTTGAGTACTAATCTAAAATTTTAAAAAAATGAAAAGATCAAAATTAATTATGGGCCTATGGGCTATTGCAATTGTGGCTACTTTATTGGTTGCTGCAGATCATATAGATGCACCTGGTGCAATGGGTACCACCGCGGATATTGCAGACTTTTATGCGTTTGAACCTACGGTAGGTTCAGATAATACCGTATTTGCGGTAGATTTACAATCTAATGTGTTACCGGATTTAGCGTATGGTACGTTTGATGAAAATGTGCTTACCGAAATAAATATTGATACAGATGATGACCTGGTAGAAGATTTGGTCATACAGGCAATACCTAGAGCAGGGAGAATGTATTTCTTTGGCCCAGTTGCGCCAAGCACTACTGGAACAAATGGAACTATAATGGTTGATGCACCTTTAGGTTCCGTAGCTATTTCAGGAGCTACGGCAACCGTTGAAACCACAGCAAATGGGGTTTCTCTATTTGCAGGACCAAGACAAGATGCTTTTTATTTTGATTTCTTCCAGTTTAACGCCGTTATAGGCGGAATGGCACCAGAAGGTTTTAAACCTGCTGGCGACCCTAATTCAACGGCTGATGACGATACTACTGCGGTAGATACGTTTGATGGTTCCAATACGATGTCCATCGTAATCGAAATTCCAAATAGTCTTCTAGGAGAAACCAGTGCTGTAAATGTCCTGGGAATTCCCGTGTACAAGACCTGGATAACGACAAACATAAAACAATAACAATCTTATAAAAATTAGAAAACATGAAAGTATTTACAATAAAAAATATGTTGGCGCTATGTGCACTGTTAGTTTTCGCCGCATGCAGTGATGATGATGATCAAATGATGGTAATGGGTAATCCTAGCTGTACGGATGGTATTATGAACGGGGATGAAACGGGAGTGGATTGCGGAGGATCTTGTACGCCTTGTGAGACTGCGATAACTCCACCAGACTTTTCTGGTACATACGCACAAGCTGATTTTATGGGCAGACCCGGAATTAATACGGTGCTGAGTGCAGATGGGGCTACAAAGGATATGCATAATATGGCTATACCATCCGAGATGGGAGCTAGTTTTCAAGCTGCTTTTGAAGCACGTTTGGAGCAATATCACGATGTTTACGCAGGTTTATTGGGTGCCGATCCAACGGCAGTAAATTTTGAACCAAATATTTTGGGGGATATTTTGAACGGCCCAGATAAGGATGGATTTACGGATAACCCTGTTTCCGCCACGGTCTTGACTACAGTATTGGCATCCGACGTGTTGGAGGTTGCTCCAAATTTGCCAACGACCTATTTCAATGGTGGTTCCGGAGCTCCGAACTATGAAGGTGCAATCGGATTAACCGGCAGAACTCCGCAAGATGATGTTATAGATATCTCTTTAATCCTTTTGTTTGGAGGTGGTGATGGTGTACGTTTTAGTGGTCAGGATACAGATATGGACGGCATGGCGGATTTGCCAAGATTAACATCTGACGGTGTAGCATTGACCGCAACAATTTCTACAACTTTCCCTTATTTGGGCGCTCCTGAATAAGTCTATGAAAAAGGAGCTTAAGGGAGTGTGGTAGTCATACTCCCTTATTTTATACAGATGACAACAAAAAACTAAAACAATGAAAACAACCCTATTATTACTATCGATTTTACTACTTGTTTCCTGTGCTCCCGATATGGAGAATACTATTGGAAACCAAGAAGATTACAATGTGTTTTTAGTGGCAAAACAACCAAAAACAACTTCAAAATATTTTGAACTTTGGAATACTAAAATAAGGCCAGACAGTATTCAACTTACCAGCTTTGCCATAGTAGGTGGTGAGTATACGCGGTATTTCAAGGAAACAGGAGATATCACCTATTTAAAAAAAGCGGAACAAAGTTTAAAAAAAGCAGTTGCCGTGGCGGCGGTAGGTAAAGAGACCTATTTGCGTGCTTTAGCAAGAAATTACATAGCACAGCATAGATTCAAGGAAGCACTTGTACTTGCCAATGAGGCTATGGAACTTGGTGGTGGAGCCAACGAATCTAGAAGTTTACTTTTTGATGTTCATATGGAGTTGGGTAACTATAAGGTTGCAGAGGCCTATTTGGAAAGCATTAAAAACTTATCTGATTTTGGATATATCATTCGCCTATCCAAATGGAACGATTATAAAGGTGATTTGAATACGACTATCGCTTTTATGGAAAAGGCTAAGGAAAAAGCTATTTCGGCTAAGAGTAAGGAACTGATGCTTTGGAGTTTCACCAATTTGGCAGATTATTACGGTCATGCAGGTAGAATTGCGGAATCGTACCAATATTACTTAAGTGCTTTAGCACTAGACCCTAGTAATGCATATGCCAAAAAGGGTATCGCATGGATTGTGTTCTCGCATGATAAAAACCCTGAGGAGGCATTACGAATACTCGACTCGGTTACGGCTACGTACAAGGCTCCGGATTATTTTCTTCTAAAAGCGGATATAGCCGATTACATGGGTGATGACAATACTAGACTGGAAAATCTTGACAGCTATTTTACTACGGTACAAAATGAAGCTTATGGAGATATGTACAACGGGTACAACATAAACTTATTTTTAGAGGAAACCGGACAATATGAAAAAGCCGTACAGCTTTCTATGAGGGAGGTTGCTAACAGACCTACCCCCGAGTCGTATAGCATGTTGGGGTATAGTTATCTCAAAAATGATCAGTTAGATAAGGCAAAGAAAATAATGGATGAATTTGTATACGGGAAAACATTTGAGCCTGCACTCTGTTACCAAGCGGCAGCCGTGTATAGCGCAAGCGGTGAATTAAAGAAGGTTCAGATTCTGAAAAAAGACTTGGTGGGCTCCATTTATGAGTTAGGTCCAGGTATGGAGAAAAACATCAAGGCGTTATAAAGTAAGCGTATTTAAATTTTCATTTTTGGTTGATTTAGGTTGGTTGTTTTTGGTTTGACATCGTAGTGTAACAGCTGCGATGTCTTTTTTTGTGTATTTCATCGAAAATTAAGTTTTTATTAAGACCTATATAGATGAAATGTATATATTTATCGACCAAATACAAATACGTTCAGTTTTATAAGCTTTTTTATAGCACTATTTAGTATTATAAATTTAACCAGAACCAAAACTATTAATCTACTGTTATGGAATATCTTCTCTTTTCTGTTTGGATTGCAGCAATGGTTGTAATGATTGGTAAAAGTATATTGGCTTATCGCTCTTTACAGCGAGCAATCAACGAAAAAAACAATATTTTTAAGTAAACTTCCGAAGTAAGACCGGCAGTAATAGCAGATCCAGAATAAGGGCGGCCACAAGTGTGACACTTATAATTGTTCCTATGGTTATGCTGGGTTGATGTATGGAGAATAACATTACCAGAAACCCAAAGAATAAGATAAGCGTCGTAATGACCAATGCCCTGCCGGTATGTGCAAATGTTTTTTCCAAGGCTTCTTCTTTGGATAATCCTTGGGTAATACCCAGTTTGTATTTTCCAAGAAAATGTATAGTATCGTCAACGGCAATACCGAAAACAATTGCAAAAACTACCGATAAACCAGCTTCTAAGGGTATTCCTAAAAACCCAAGTATTGCGCCAGCAAATAGCATGGGTAGGAGGTTGGGAACTAAGGAAATCAAGAACATTTTAATATCTCGGAAGACGAGGACCATGATGACACCAATAATAATGAGGCCATAAAGAAGTCCTTCCAACAGGCTTTTCCGAATGTACTCTGAATTTTTATCCAGTAACATACTTTTCCCTGTTACCCTTACCTGTATTTTGGTAGTATCGATAGCAAAGTTGGCAAATCTTTCAATGTGTGTGTATAATTTTTTAAGGCTATCCGTGCCTACATCCTGTAGTTTGCCATTTATCCTTGCCTTGTCCTTGGCCTTGTTTATAAATTTTGCCAGTTGCTTTCTAGCTAGTTTATTTACGTCTTTTTGATACTTGATAAAGGTAGTTTTATCCTCTGGTAGACGTAGATAATCAGATTTGTTTAAATTGTTCGCCTTATTGATGATTTTATAGGGCAGGTTAGGGGATTGAATGTTCCCAATAGTCTTAATTTGTTCTAAATGTGTTGTCAGTTTTTCAATTTCTAGAGCTACCTCATAATCTGTAACCTTATATCCTTTTTTAGCCATAATCGCTATTTCCAAGGGTCTAAATCCTGCGTAGTTTTTTTGAAAAAAATTAAAATCTGCAGCTATTTTACTTCGGTTCGGTAAGGTTTGTTTGAACTCATGATTCGTTGTAACAAGGCTTATACCAAACATACAGAGCAGCATAAAAACTAAAGTTCCACCAATTATCTTATTTGGATTTTTTTTAGTAATCGTGTTGATGCGCAGTAGATTGGCTACCCATTTTTTAGAAACACTTTTTCGTCCAATAAGGCTCTTCTTTGGCATACTTATTAAGAGGGCACCTGTAAAGCAAATAACGGTAACATAAGCGACCATTACCCCTATGGCTGCATTAATTCCAAATTCACGAATGCTAACGAGTCTGGAAGATAGCAAGGTTATAAAACCTATTGCGGTCGTAACAGAGGTGAGCAAGGTGGTAAGCCCTACTTCTTTTAGGGAAGATACGATGGCTAAGTAGCGTTCTTTTCCGCTTTGGATTTTTCGTATAAAGCTATCGGTCAAGTGGATTACATCAGAGGTTCCTACAATGAGCATAAGCACCGGATAAAAAGCGGCCATAGCGTTCATTTCCTTGCCAAGTATGGCCAATAATCCTAGGAACAGGAGTAGCGAGAGTCCAATGGAGGCTACCGATATGAAGACAACGGGTAAGCTCCTGTAGACTAGTAACAGAATTATAAATACTAAAATGGATGCGATTATAGTAGTTTTAAGTACTTCGCTTTTTTGCATATCCACAATAGCCTCATAAAAAAACGCCCTACCTAAAATGTGGTAGTCGGTAAGTTTGTTCTGTTGTAATGCTAACCGAATTTCATTTAATAACAGTTCGGATTCAGTATAATCCAAATTATCCGCTGTAGACAGAGCCAGCACTAAGGACTTAGCCTGTTCGTCTATGAATACATTTATAAATAAGTTGTCTTCACGTATCTTTTTCCAGTCTTTTTTATATTGCGTAGTATCTTTTATGTGAATAATGGGCAAGGTAGTGTACCCAAAGGATGTTTTTAATGGATACGAAAGTGACGTTAAAGAATTACGCTCCGTAACAAAACTGAAGGTTTTACTTTCTTCAGATAATGATTGAAAACGGGTTAAGAAATCTTTTTCAAAAACGCCCTTTTCATTTTTAACGGCAATTAATAAAAAGTTGTCATCGGTACCAAATTCAGCTACAAACTCGTTATAAAAGGATAAATCTGGGTCTTCTTCAGGGAAAAACTGACTAAAATCGAAGGAAAATTTTAAATCCCCTACTACGGTTGCAGACAGGATACCCAAGGCTAGAAAGAATACAATGCTGATTACTCGTAGAAAAGAGAGGCTTTTCATACCTTAAAACAAGCTTTTGGGATATTCGATTTCATAGCATTGCAAAGTAACGAAACCAATTTAAATCCTAGATAAAAAACTGTTTTTGTTATTTTGATAGTCTTAAATTTAATATCGACTATAAGTCTATGAAATTATCGAGATCTAATGTCCAATCATAATTTTTATAGGTAATATCAATGTTCTTTGTATCGGGTAGTAAACCTTCTTTCTTTAGTATGTTCTTTACACCGCTCTTACCGCCAAAATCTCCTCGAAACCAACTAAACAATGAGGTGACCCCAACTTCTTTTTTTTCTTTTGAAAATTCCGTTGTGTTCTTAAGGTATATTGAGGTGCCTTTTTCAAATTGTTCGTCCAATTTGTCCCATTCATAAATCGCTACAGGCGGACAATCTTTGGCGCCGCAGTTTAATGCAAAATGTATACGGTAATCTCGCTTATCTACTCTTAATTTTCGCTCAAATTTGTTAGGAAACCATTTACGGATGAAACCTAAACCATATTCCCATTGCGATTTTCTAATAATACCATGTTCTATTTTGGCAAAAGAAACGGTTTCCCCAGCTATGGTAATTTGTTCCATTTTAAAAAAGGTGCCACGGTCATTGTACAGTTCTGGTTGTTCTTTAAGAATAACTTGGATATATGCATTGTATATGTTCACCCAGAAGGCTAATTTTTTTGCATCGTTATCCAAGGCTGCTTCTAGCTCTTTTATAGTAGTATTCGCTAATTGCTTCTGAATATCCTCGGTGTCCTTGTTTAGCTTTATGCGCTCTAAAAATGTTTCGGATAGTCCATTAAAATCAACTCCAATCCGAGTAGTTATTTGCGCCTCTACCGGGTTTCTGCAAGAGATAAGAATAAATAAGAGTAGTAAAATAGTGTTGGTGTATTTCATATGCATGCTTTGCTTTAACCATACCTACGTAAAAGATTCGCCAGTGGTTTCATATATAGGTCGTAAAAGGCAAAGAAACTTTCAAAAGCACCATTTTCTGATAAAAAAAAGAACCTTTCTTTTGCTTTTACGTAGATTTAACTAAGTGTAACGCTATGATAATTTATGTATAAACAACTTGTACCATAGGGGTCGCTATAACACATCATTTATGATAAGTATAATCATTCCTGCCCATAAGGAAGAGCAAAATTTAAGCATCCTTTTGTCGCACATTACAAAGGTTCTGAATAGGGATTGCGCTGAAGTAATCATTGCATTATCCCCGGAGAGTCAGTCCTATATACCAGCTCATTTTGAAGGTAAAGTACAATTGCTCACTTGTAAAGAAAAGGGTAGGGCGGCACAGATGAACGAGGGTTCCATGCTGGCAAAAGGAGATGTTTTGGTGTTTTTACATGCTGATGTAAAACCGCCATCAACATTTTTAAAAGATATAGATAAGGCACTTAATGAAGGACATGATGCAGGTTTTTTTTCCTATAAGTTCGATAAAGATGATTTTTGGTTAAACATCAATGCCTCATTTACGGGACGGGACGGGATGTTTACGGGAGGTGGGGACCAATGTCTGTTTATACGTAAATCTATTTTTGAGAAACTAGGTAGATTTAATCAACATCAAGTACTGATGGAGGATTTTGAGTTTTTTAAACGGATGAAACAAGCGCAAATTCGCTATACCATTATTAAGACCGATCTTATTGTTTCTGCGCGCAAGTATGAGCGCAATTCATACCTTAGGGTCAATTTATCAAATTTACTTCTGGTATTACTTTTTAATTTGGGGTATCCAAGTACCAAATTAAAATCCATTCACGATAGATTGATTCGTAGTTCATAGCATGGCCGAAATTATAAACAGGATACAACAAATAGGAATAGGCGATACCGATACCAAACAGGTTTTTGATTAATACTATGAATATTTAGGATTCAATATTCTTGTATTTATTGATGAAGCAACAGCCTCCCTAATGACAAGTTAAGCCCAAGGAGAACCGCGAAGAGGGGATGCCTATCTCCTTGAACATGAAAAGGGGTGCTGGTATAGAGATATGGCAATTCAAGGACCCTAGGCAACTACGGCGGTTGTGCCAGTTTAAGCTAAATAGTGTCAATAATTTTGATATGAAGATGCAGCAGGACATTTTAGTTTCATTACGAATTTGGATGGTATTCTATTAAAATTTATAGAAACCCATGAAGTACCCATATTAAAAGTGTAATTACTAGATGTAAAACTTAAAAAGCCATTACCAAAATGGTTGGTAAAAACCCTGAACATACATAAGGTAAAAAGGAATCTGTAACTAGTTTTTACTACGATTATTAGTGCTGAACAAATTTGGATAGTACCCGTATTTTAGGTGGCAGAAACTGCCCCTAAGGTATATAATTGTTCTAGATTGGGAGAATCGCTACCACCGGTAGGTTCTAAGGTAATCCCAAAAGCTTCTGAATTATTGGTATTATTAAGTACGAACACCTTGTTTTCATCTTCATTAAACGTATCTAATATACCAATACTGGTAGGGGTAAGGGTAGGGGATAGTTTAAGAGACCATACCTGGTATACAAACCCATCAGGAGGTTCAGGTAAGCCTTTCGCATCTATAAATACTTTTTCTTCCGTTTTATTCCAGTAGGCTTTTGCATAAGAATCCGGCGAAACTGCTTGTCCACCCAAGGTGATTACTTCAATTTCTTTAGCCCTCAGGGCGTTTAAAAGCGCTTGGGTCTTTTCAAGGGAAGTATCGGAATCTGCAATTTGGTTTTCTAAACGTAGATTGGCATCGCTAACAACTTCCAATTCTGATTTTAGTTCTTGATTTTGGTTGTAGGTCCAGAACAATCCTATGGCAAACAGCACAGATGCCGCCCATCCGAGATACGAAATCCACGGCTTTTTTTCTTTTTGCATTGAAACCACTTTGTTGTCTTTTTGGCCTTCTAACTGGTTTTTAAGTGTCGTGAAAGGGTAAGGTTGTAGTTTTGAGCTCCTAGCAGTTAGCTCTAATACGGATGCTTCTATGGCGATAATTTCATCATGAATCTCTTGATATTCTTTAGCATAGGCAACTACTTCCAGATTTTCTTGGTCTGAAAGTGTTCCTGCAACATAGAGTTCCAGTATCCCTGATGCTATGTATTTTTCTACATCCATTACTTTACAATCATATTTTCCCGTAATTGGGAAATACAACTTCGATTTCTCGTTTTTATAGTACCTACTGGAATATCCAGTTCCTCGGCTGCTTCTTTTTGGGTATATCCCCTATAATAAAGTAGTTCTATAAGTTGAACGCACTTTTCTTTTAAATTAAGTAGTAATCTTTTCAATTGTTTAGAATCCATACGCTCAGAAACTTCCTCTGGTTGTTCTAAAATACTTACGAAGTACTCTGCAGAAAGGTTCTTTTTTTCATTTTTATACGATTTACTGCGTATTTCATCGATAGCTGCATTCCTCGCAATATTTAATATCCAAGTAAAAAAACGCCCTTTTGAGGCGTTATAGCTTTCTGCATTGTTCCATATTTTCACAAATACATCTTGACAAATTTCTTGAGCCCTATCGTCGTTCTTAACGATAGTACTAATGACTCCACAGATGTTTTCAGCGTACATGGCATACAGCTTTTCAAAAGCTGCCATGTCCCTTTTCTTAAAACCTTCTACCAACTTGTCTAGCGTCATGTAAAACCAATTGCTTGCTAAAAATAGAAAAAGCCGCATTAAGAAACGGCTTTATTCCTAGTTAACTTTAGAAATATTATTCTATTATCCCAGTACAGCTCACACGGGCACCGGCGGCACCACTAGGTTGCGATGTAAGATCGTCTACGCCTTGGTGTACGATTATCGCCTTGCCTACTATATTTTTATTCTCATCGTCACAACCAATGCACCACTGATCCGTTGAAAACTCTAAAACAGCCTTACCTTCTGCATCTGCCATCATATTACCAATATCTCCTTTGTGATACCCCTCTTTAGCGCCCCAAGCGCCATGTGGCTCATTGGTCGGGTTCCAATGCCCACCGGTAGATTTTCCATCGTCCGAAGAGCAATCTGCTGTTTGGTGAATATGAATGGCATGCTCGCCCTCGCTAAGCCCGTTAAATGTACCGGTCATGGTAACTGTTCCGTTTTCTTCGTTAAAACTAACTTCCCCCGTAACACTGCTACCGCTTTTCGGTTCCATCATAAACGTGATGTTCTCGGCCATGACTTCCTCTTTAACCTCTTCTACAACCGCTTCTACCTCTGTAGTTGCATCCGTAGCTTCTTTTTTAACCTCCTTACAGCTAAACGCTACCAATAACGCAAAAGCCGCTATTTGAAATTTGAATATCTTTTTCATTCTATTTGTTTTTAGGTTTATGCTTTAAAATTAAGAAAATATACGTCGAATGGATGCTCATATCAAAATGATTTTAACACTATCCGATTGTCACGGATGCCCCGTTTAAGATTTTCACACAATACCAAGGATTTGTCAATTCTGGTCTGTGTATTTTTAAAGCGAGTAATGGCGTAAATAAGACCTCTTTTTTTACCAGCCGTAAGGGACTCAAAAATATCAAAAGCATCAGGGTCACCAAGAAAAACAGCTTCCAGCTCTTCTGGCATTGCTACCCCATATTTAGAGGTATCCTCAAAAAACTGAAGCTTAAAATAGTCATTGGGAAAAATACCCAGTTCTTTTTGATAGCGTTTACCGAACATCATATAATAGTTATCTCCTCGTTTTTGAATGGCTCCGTAAAATGTAATTTCTTTGCTATTAAAGGATGCTATCGCTTTCACCCTTTTCTGATTTTTAGCTAGAAAGGGGCGTATAATTGTTTCAGGTAGTAAAAGGGAGTAATAACTACCTGTAATGGTAATTTCAAAAACCGGACTTTTCATTAGGCTTTCAGTTCTGTTATTATTTGTACTGTACTATGCAAGGTTTTGTGCACGGGACATTTATCCGCTATCTGCAGAATGCGAGATTTCTGTTTATCATCTAGGGAGCCAGAAATTATGATTTCTCTTTTAAACGTGTCCAACTTGGCGTTATCCGTTTCACAATTTTTACAGTCTTGGGCATGTGATTTACTGTAACTGGTATGTACCTGTACATTATCTAGATGCCACTCCTTTCGCTTGGCATACATTTGAATAGTCATGGCGGTACAAGCAGATAGGCCAGCGGAAACAAGCTCATAGGGCGACGGACCATAGTCGTTTCCTCCAAACGATATAGGTTCGTCGGCGGTCATAAAATGATTTCCTACTTTCATTGCCGTTGTAAATCCGTCATCGGCATCTAAACTTGCTACTACGTTATGTTCAGTTTTTAAATCCCCTTCTTTAGGTACAGGTAGGTAGCGTTTGGACCAGCCTGCAATAAGCTGTCCGGCATAGGAGGAGTCTTCCTTTTTCATTAAAAGGTGATCTGCCCCATCCAAGGAGACAAAACTTTTTGGATGGTGTGCCGCAATGTAGATTTCCTCGGCATTTTTTATATCTACGGTTTCGTCTTGGGGAGAATGAAGAATCAAAATCGGTTTCCGCATATTTTTAACTACAACGGCCAAGGATTTATGTTCCAAATCGTCTAAAAATTGCTTTTTTATGGTAAAATCCCTGCCGCTAAGGTTTACAACGGCCTTGCCGCTTGCCTTAATTTCTGGAATAGTACTTTTGAACAAATGCTTCACATGAATCGGGTTTGATGGTGCCCCAATAGTGGCCACCGCTTTTATGGACGTTATTTCAGCAGCAGCAAAAAGTGCTGCGGTACCACCAAGGGAGTGTCCCACCAACAATGTTGGCGCATCATATGTTTTCTCTAGATAATGGGCAGCGGCAACTAGATCCGAAACATTTCCCGAAAAATTGGTGTTCTCAAAGTCACCTTCACTTTCACCTAGTCCTGTAAAATCAAAACGTAACACAGCAAAACCGTTTGCGGTCAAGGCTCTCGATATGTTTTTTACGGCTAGCAAATTCTTGTTACAGGTAAAGCAATGTGCAAAAATCGCATAGTTATGGGGATGTCTGTCTGCGGGCATTTCCAGGCGACCAACTATTGTTTCGCCTTCCTTGTTCTGAAACGTAATTTTTTGAAGATTCATTAGAGTTATGTTAGGTGTTTCAATTTGGTCGATAAAAGTTAAAATTCCTTTCTATACGCTAAATTCTCGTAAAACTGCAGTCAAGAACTATGCGGCTTAAAAATCTTAGCGTCACCATAGATTTCTTATGCTCGCTAACGGATCTGTTTAATTTGCATAGGTGCTACTATGGTTTTCAATGGCAAATTACTAAAATAGCATTAGGATATGGTTTCATTCTTCACATCAATCTGTAAGGAAAACAACAGGTATTGCATTAGAAAGTGTTTTATTTGGGTTTACCTTAGGAGCTTTGGAAATAGCTAAGGTATTGAAAACCGAAGGTCATAGTTTTGAAATGATGCTGTTACACATCATAAAAAAGGAGATAGTAGGCGCACTATTTTTTCCCATAGATGAACATATTTAGGCCTTGCAAGCCAATGTGTTGCATCGATTTTTGAAGATTCCTGTAAGTCATTTAGAAATGCCGATTCTAGCTGACCAGCAATTTCTTTTCCGTACACGAGCGCATTGATTTCAAAATTAAGGTCAAAACTGCGATAATCCATATTGGCAGACCCAATGATAGCCAGGTTATCATCTACCACCATCGTTTTCGCATGAACAAAACCTTTATGATATAAGAATATCTCTACCCCGTATTTAATAAGTTCTGTATAGTATGAGCGAGCGGCTGCATTTACCAACTTAGAATCAGAAATTCCTGGAACTAATAGCTGAACTTTCAACCCGCCTTGTGCGGCAATGATTAAAACGTCCATTAAACTTTCTCCAGGTATAAAGTAAGGCGTGGTTATCAATATTTTTTTCTTGGCAGCACCAATGGCCTCTAAAAGAGAATAAAAAATAACCGGTAAGTCAGAATCTGGACCGGAAGGGACCAATTGTACGATTTCTCCGCTAATTTTTGCAACCGGTACAGGTTTGGGAAAATAGCTGTTATGATATACCATAGTATGGTTGCTACAAAAATTCCAATCACATAAAAAGAGGTATTGCAAGTATAACGTTGCCGTACCCGTTAACTGCAAATGGGTGTCGCGCCAAAAATCGTTGCCCTTGTTGTTACGGTCGTTTCTGTAGCGCTCGCTGATGTTAATACCACCAATAAAGCTTGTTTTACCGTCTACCACTATAATTTTTCTATGATTTCGATAATTTAACCTGCTTGCCAGGGCAAGTATTTTTATTCTGTAAAAGGGCGCCGTCTGTACCCCTGCGTCCTCAAGGTTCTGGATAAAAGTCTTGCTTAGGCCATTACTGCCAAAATCATCGTACATAAAACGCACTTCTACACCCTGTTGCGCCTTGCGTATTAAAATATCTGCTATAGACTTTCCGGTGGGGTCATCTTCATAAATGTAATACTCAAGATGAATATGATGCTCCGCTGCCTCTAATGCCTTAAGAACTTCTGGGAATTTCTCCTCCCCGTTTAATAACAGTTTTACGGTATTGTTCGCGGTTAGCGGACTACTGGCAGATTTTCTTACAAACTCCGCCAAATTATGGTTTACCGGAGGAATTAATCCAGAATTTAGCACTTGACCAGAGTACGCAAAAGTTCTATTTCTTAACTCTTTTCGTAAGCCGTCATCCTGCACTATTTTTTTACTGTACAGCTTTCGTTTTCTATAATTAATTCCAAATGACAAGTAAAATAACATCCCTATTACAGGAACAAATAGTATAAAGAGAATATATGCCAAGGCCTTGATACTACTTCGGGTATCGTACAATATCCTTAAAATGAGTAGTAGCAGTACAATCAAGTACAAAATTTCTAAAAGTAATATCCAATTCATTCTGTGCCTACTAGATTTTTTATAAAGCTGGTTTGCCAGCACAAGTTACAATTGTTTGCCGTATTGGTTCACACCTAGCGGAAGGTAGCTTTGATGTATGATGCAATAGCTACTACATAAGGTAGTTTATGGGCCATTATGATTCATAGATATTGATTTGGTTTTTTATTCATAACATTACTATGTTAGTACATGGCACCTTTGATGGATAGCTCCAATACTCACTTATACCTTTTACCCTTTAAAATATTTGAAATATGAGGTATATGAATACTTGTTTGGTAACAATAATAGCACTGCAATTACTTAAATACCAGTTGAAATAAGTAGACCTAAAACTTTACTTGGCCTTTTGATTTAATAGTACTGTTTTTTGTTTTAGAAAGATGTTACAAATAAATAGTTAGATTATTCCTATTTTTTTGACTGAGGTTCTCCTGTTAAACTCGAAGTCCATATCAATTGTAGGTTTTGTTGTACTTTTTTATTTTCTTTTATCAATCTCGGTTGTTATATTCTCAATCAAAACAGTAGTTTTTCCTATCCATTTTTATATAACCCAACTGCATCACGACAACATGGGCTTTTTTCATTTCCTTCTTAAAATAATCGTCAATCTTGGCATCACGATTTTGTCCAAATCCGAATCGGATAAAGATTAAACAACAAAGTAAAATGATACAATTATGGGATTTAACGGGTTTATGTGCTGAAACGTTCCGGCTACGTAGCGTAGGAACGGTTTGGTTAGTTAGGCCTATAGCTTATAGCCATTTTTATAGCCAGTTTTTATTTTGATTTTTCATAGGCCTCCGTAATCCATCCTTTTAATTCCTCATCTATTTCAGATGTATTCGTTAAGCGCACTCTATGAGTACACATAGTTCCAAAAGGTCCTGAGTTCTCCAATCTTTCCGTGGTAGGTTTGTCCTTTAATTTAAACCCTAAATCAATCCTAGTTTTCGTTGCAGGTTTAATAAGAAGAAATTGTCTTTTCCGAATAATACTTACACTTGCTTTCTTGGGCGTAATTGTAATATCATTTCCCAAGGAATATAGATAACTGATTAGTTCGTTATAAATTGGTTTAAGGGTCTCTTTCCCTTTGTATTGTGCAGCAACTAAATCTTCGGAAGCGTTGTTTTCTTTTGATAAAGTCACAATGGTATTCGCAAATCCGTGAGTGACGCCATGTTCTGATTTTAGGAATTTAACTCCCTCAGAATGTTTGGAGAACGATTTCTCGCTCAAAAGTAATTTCCATTCATCAAGAGACTTGCCAGTTTTTTCAGGCATGTTGTCAATCATTGTTTGTAATGCTTTGTCCATCCTTTTGTTTTAATTGGCTACAACATTTAGTAAATGTATCGTAGTGAGGCACGAGCTACGATACATAGGAAACATTGTTAGTGGCTATTTTTCTTTTTTAGAATATCAAATTGAATGTTATTTGATGGATAATCCATGTTGTAAGTATTATCAGATATGGTTGATAATTCTTTAGATGTTTTCTATCAAGTATTATTAATCCGATCAGGATAATATATATTAATCCATATTGAGAATTTTGAGTTACATTTTCAGACAACCCTAACATCAGTGGTCCTATTCGGCCAATAGTAGGTCCTAAAAATACAATTGCGGTTCCAATCATATATCTCATATGTTTGGGCATATTCCTTCTATGATAAATTGCTAATGAATAGAACAGAATTAGCAAAAGACTATCTGCTAGTGGAAAAAAAAGAAAATTTGGATAGTCCGAATTTATTATCCTAATCATCTGTGGGATAAATGATAGAATAAGAAGCGGAAAGAGTAGATATGAAATTTTTCCTATCTTCTTATGCAATTTATATTTCCTATTTCTTACCAAAATCGGTTGGACGATAAGCATTAATATCCAAACTGAAGCTATTATTGCATGGATGTGAATATAAGGGGTAATATTCTCCTCGAATGTTGGAATTTGATTAAAATAGGTTTTTAAGAATCCGAGAAATGTCAAAGGAATTAACAGTATCAAGATGTACCCTAAGTTTTTGTATGCTTTTTCCAATGTTTTGATTTTTGTTTTTAATTGCTACTATCGGCCCCCTGTGTAAAGGGAGCAGGGCATTTTGGCGTGTTTGTCGATTTGTGTTGTTTTTGGTTCTTTGTTTTTCAATATAGGCAGGTTTTTTGATAAATCCGCCACGTATGGAGCATTTAACCTGCTTCCGGCGAGCGAGTTAGGAGTGAGCCAAAGGGAAAAATTGGGTATCGTGGGAGCGTGAAATCCTATTTTAAGGGATAGATTTCTTTTGTAATAGCACCGCACCTTAGTTGAAGTGTAGTATTCACCGGAATGTCGTATTTTAAGGCGGAACGATATGTCCTTTGGCCATTGGCCCGAAGGGTATGGCTCGTATGGTTCTCACGGAATCGTCTGCGAGGACTACTCCGAGAAAACCAGGCCTTCATTGTAAACTAAAAATTTCCTAAAGGAAATTTCGCCACAATGAATTATAGGCGTTTATACAAACCGTTTTAATTCATTTTTCAACGCAACAACTATTCATTTCGACATTCACGTCTTGCTTGTCGGAGTAACGTTGAGTAATTCCGTCCGCAATATTTGCGTTTAGCTATTCAAATCCGACTTTTTTCATTTCAATATTTTCGAAATACTCCTGCCTTAATTAATGTTAATATAAACCATAAATAAGGTAATACACATGTTTTTAAGTGCTTATGAATAGATGAACTTTGTACTATGTTAAATTAATCTAAGAATAATGAAAAAAATTCATGTAATAATAGTCCTTACAAGTCCTATTTTGTTCGTTTTATTTATAATGGTAAGTCCTTTCTATCTTATACACAGACTTATAGATTCAAATGAATCTGAAAATGCAATTAACTTAAGGTCCAATATAAAACCTATACACACCTAGAAAATGGTTTGTAACGGCCACTGTATAATGCGAATGGGACGTTTTAGCGTGTTTGTTACGTTGTGTTTTTTTGGTTCATGGTTTATACGTATAGTCAGGTTGTTACATAGGACTTCCAAGGATGGGGCTTTAAACCTGCCTCTGACGAGCAAAGGCACTAACGAGAGGAAGGCAAAGGATGATTATCGTGGGAGCGTAAAATCTCTTTATTTCTGTAAATATCTTTAGTAGTTGTACCGCACCTTTGCAAAGAAGTTGTGTTCCCTGGTAGGTCGTATTTTGGCGGAACGATATGTCCTTTGGCAAGCGGCCCGAACGGTGTCGTATAACCGTCAGGTACGGTTTACTACATCTTAAAATTAGGTTAGGCACTGACGCTCGTAATTGCGGTTATTCATTGTTGGCAACAGTTTTCTTTTTTTTAAAAAGTAATGATATCCAATATATAATTAATGTCAATATTGCTCCAATGCCAATGCCATAACTTAATCGCCAAAACCAACGCATTGCTAACTGTCCACCTTGAAATGTTTCTTTCTCGGAAAAAGTGAATGAAAGATTGCCTGCAAGTAAATATGATATTGGAACCCAAAGAATTCCAGAAATTATAATGATTTTAAGCAATCCAGAGAGAATTCTATTCAGTTTGCTTAATGGTTTTCTCAGTTCTTTTATTCCCCAATAAATTGTTAAGGGTAATGAAACCATTCCAGTCCAAGTTATGAAAGTTCCAAGTGGTATTGATTTACTGTTATCTAAAGGGATTTTAAGTAAACTAGAGCCAGTAACCAAAAGTGTAATAACACTTAAAGTCAAAATCAGAGAGGTGTAAAAATATGTCTTTCTTCTATTCATTTTCTAATGATGGCTAATGGTTTTGAATAAAAATAGTTACGTGTTAAGTCACTGATTAACCCGAGTTTTCCTGAGCTTATTAAATCCATTAAAAAGCCGTTCTGTGGAAAGTATTGAGGAAGTCTTGGTGTACCTTGAAGTAAACTATCAATATCAAACGTTTCTTCTTGTTTGTTCCCGGTTTGATTAAGAATTGTAAAACATGCACTTCTGGTTGCCTTAAGTTCTCTAATCGATTTATCGAGTTTTGATTTATTATATTGAAAATCTAATTTCAGATTTTGAATAGCTTTCTGTTCAAGATTGTTTTGATTTATAGTTTCATTATAATTATTCAATTGAAGAGCAATTAATATTCCAATAACCACAAGAACAATTTCTCCAATTGCGTATTTAAAGTACTTTCCTGTTTTATTTTCCAGAAGTAGTGATTTACGAATATGTCTGAAGAATTTTATCATAGTTTTAGTTCCTGATTTTTCCGCAAGCGGCTATTTCGCATAAATGTCCACAGGACATTTAATTTATTACATAAATCAAGGCTCAATAATCTAAAGAATTTTATCATTGGTTAGTAGTTTCTGATAAGGACACACAACGGTTTGTATATGATTAGAAGCCATTGCAGACACTTTCAAAATTTACACTTAATTATGGCTTTTAACTATATACTTTGTGTGTGGCCAGTATGGGTACCTTTTTAACTATAGAAAAGTAGTTAATTAATGTAGAGGGTGCAAGTCCCTTATGGGCAGGGGTAACGCCGTAAACCATTAGTAAGCTGAAAGGTTGCTGACAGCGAGGTTAGAACTGAAGGAAGCAGGACTACAAAGCTCGGTTCTGACGAACAGAAACCGTATATGCGGCAGTTATGCACGGATAGGCAAGTACATCATTATAACACCCAAAGAACATCAAGAGTACATATTTTAGATACGGCAGAGATCGGGGGAAAGAAGATGCCATTACCTAGGGAGGTCTCTATAATCAAGAGCTGGTACAGTAGAGAAGTCATTAGAAGTAATTGTATCCATGAGAAACGAGGTGTAATAATCTGCATAGGTCTCACAAGTGGCGAAGGACCGGACACAAACCTTCCGGAAATTACTATGGGAGCATTGATTTTCACTAACTGGGTGACCGATTCTCAAGAAAATCCGAAGTCTTTTGAAAAAGTACGGAATAGTCTCGATTGGTGTAAAGAGCGATTGAAAAGATGGATTGTGAACCACCGTATACGAGACCCGTAGATACTTTGGTGTGAGGGGTGCACTCCGTCATTTAATGGCGGAGCCATCCACCCGATTGGCAACAGTTTTTAATTTATTTTTATAGATTAATATTCCCGTAAATAATAGCATTCCAAGACTGGACAATAAATGTACTTTTTTAAAATCAGCACTTAATTCAGGGAAAAAAAGCAAAGCTATTCCTGCATTAATTGATAGGTGAAATAAAATTGCAACAAGAACACTTCCTTTGGAATTAATTACCAACCATGTAATTATTATTGATAAACACATTAGCATTAGAAAATAAGTAATTACGGGTAAAAACGAAATCGTTTCACCACTGACTAAAGTACCAAATGGTGCCCACCAAAGTGGTATATGCCAAATAAACCATATCAAACCTATTATTATAGCACTTTTTAAATTTGTGTATTTCTTTTGTAATTCAGGTAATAAAAAACCTCTCCACCCGAGCTCCTCACCTAAAGGGCCAGCGTACAATCCCGCTAATAGTATTGTCGGTATGGATAGAAATGCCATTTTATCAAAATCTCCAACCTCTCCAATAAACTGACTGTAAAGTACAATGCCAATACTAACAAATATTAGAGGTAAAAGAATTATGTATATATAATTTATTAAAGGGAACTTCCATATAAAAACCTTTTTTATTAGTTCAAATAATCCCTTTAGTCCATCATAAAATAGCGTTGTAATTATTCCGGATATTGTTGGTCCGTATACACCAACAAAGAAGAAAACCAAAAATTTACCGATTGATTCTTGATTGATCCCGTCTGATAGGTAGTTTAATCCAATAATCCAAAGTATCCAAGACCACAAAAAGGTTAATATTAAGAACACCAATAATTTTTTCCCGTTCATTTTTTTAAATTAAGTACAATGGTAAGTCTATACGGGTTGCTACAGTTTAGGAAGCATTATCGCATATGCAGTTTTGGGTGCTGAATTTTCTCTATTTTAATTTTGATTCAATACTGACTTTTAATTTTTTGGAATTTTCAACTACCATTTCATACGTTTGCACTTTTTGGTCGATCAAAGATTCGTATATAATCAAATTGTTTCTTAAAACAATTAATTTATCTTCATTCAAAATTTTCATTTCCAATAAATCCACATTGTTAGTTATCCATTTCAGTAGTTCGCTTGTAAAAAAGTCGACTTGAAACTCTCCCTTCTTTGTACTTTCGAGAACTAATCCTTCGTAGTAGTTGGTTAATTTTTTCCGAAGGGCTAAATCTTCAATTAATCCTAATTTTCCAGATGACTTCATTGAACTGTAGGTTGAAGTTGTCGGGTTAAAATTTTCTACTTGAAAAACTACCGAAAGTTGACTACTTATATTCTCAATCTTATCTTCCGTTAATAATGTTAGCAATTCACTAATATTTTGTTGATGTTGAATATTCTCAGGTATCTGATACTCTTCGTAGGTTTGAATATCGTCCGAAAGGTCGTCGACCAAAGAGCGCATCAATACCAAACTTTCATTTCTATCTTGATTTATTTTCGCTTTTTCGTTGATATAAAATGCCATATAGACACCAATAATTACAGCAAGGAAATTAAATAGGTGATTAATTATGTTGTATGATTTTTTCATTTTTCTTGTTTCAGTTATTTTGTACCCAACGGTCGCTTGTATGAGCAGTGGCAAATCTTAAACCACTATACTGTAAGATAGCAACGACCTTTGATTTACAGTTTTACGTTTCAAATTACCACTAAATCCGCTATTGTTTATAGCTATTTGGTGTGTCCAGCATGGGTATCTATTTAACTATAGAAAAGTAGTTAATTAATGTAGAGAGTGCAAGTCCGTTATGGCCAGTATTAACGCCCTGAGCCATTAGGAAGCTGCAAGTTTGCTGACAGCGAGGTTAGAACTGAAGGAAGCAGGACTACAAAGCTCGGTTCTGACGAACAAAAACCGTATATGCGGCAGTCATGCACGGATAGGCAAGCAAATTATTGTAACGCCCAAAGAACATCAAAAGTATATATGTAAATAGGACACAAACCTTCCGGAAATTATTATAGGAGCATTAATTTCCACAAACAGGGGGACCGATTCCCAAGAAAATCCGTAGTCTTTTGAAAAAGTACGGAATAGTCTCGATTGGTGTAAAGACCGAATGGTAACTCAAAATACTTTTCACAATTAAGCATCCACTAGCCATTAATTTTACACCGTGTTAGCGATTTTTTTAATTATTATATAATCGGATATCAAATAAGAAAGGGTACTTAAGATGAGTGCCGCAAATAACTCCGGCATTATAGCACTCAAAAAATGTTGCCAAACGATGTATGAAATAAGGCCCACTAACATGGAAATAAGTGCAGATTGCCAATAACAGTTTTTCTTAAGGATCGAAAAAATGATTACGGGTATCATAACAGGTATGTAATATTCAGTTACCACCATGACTACATCGAGAATTGATGACATGTAGCTGGCCAAAATAATGCATACCACTCCCATTAAAACCGTGTAAAGTTTGGCTGATATTAACTTCTGTTTTTCCGTCATCGGACGCAATGCGCCCATAATATCCTCGCTGAATATTATACTTCCTGCATTTAGAATCGTATCCTGGCTTGACATGACTACACCAATCATTGCAATTATGAAAATTCCGTAAAGTATGCCGGGAAAATGTTCTGAAGCGATATAGAGTAACACCTGGTCGTTGTTTTCAAGGTCCGGGTACAAGTAGTATCCAATGCTACCAATGAAAATCATAGACGTTAGCCAAACGAGCAAAAAAGCACCTGCCGCAATGGTAGCATTCCGAGCTACTTTATTGTTCTTTGCAGCTAAAAACCGACCAAAACCACCAGCATCGAGTCCAGTGGCGCTAAAAAGCCATAGCAATGAAATCCCTAAAACGGCAACCGTTGGATTTGTGTTAAATTCGGTTGTTGTTTTTGCAAGGGTCACTTTCATATATTCGTTCCAGTAAAAACCTTCATCTGAAAGAACCAATAGCGCCAAAATCGGTATTAGAATGATGAAATGAACAAACTGAATTGCATCCGTTTGAATCGTTGCTCGAATACCCCCAAAATAGGAGTATAGAATCACAACTGTGGTTACAATAATAATTGACCAGATTTTGGAGAACCCAAAAACGTTATTTACCAACTCTCCTCCTGCATAGCTCATTGCAACGGTTAATGCACCAAAGAACATAAGCGATGACAGGCCAATGGCTAGGCGAACCAGTTTGTGGTTGTGACTTTTTTCACCTCCAACCAAATCTCCAATTGAAAAGATGTCACTGAACTTATTTCTTATTCTTGGTACTAGTATAGCACCGACAACGACCAATCCAATGCCACAAAAAGGTATAAGATAAGCCATGAATAAGCCCTTGGAAAAACCCTCTCTCACCAAGCCCATAGACCAACCTGGTCCAATGAATGATGCACAAAGTGAGGAGAAAATCAGAAAGAAGCCTAGACTTCTTCCAGCCACGGAAAACTCTTCAAAATCTCCTTTTTTACGGGTAAAAAGGATAAAGCCAAAATACAATAACCCAAAAATAAGGACGATTCATTGGCTTGAGTTCATATGCTTTCTTGATTATCGCTTACGTTTTGGATATGATTTCGATGTGGAATTTCCCGAAGGGAACATTCTGACCGAAATCCAGCCGTAATTTACAAAACTAACTTTTGTCAAATACAAAACCACAATGAATAATCGCCAGTGTTGTGTGTAGTTTTTTTTCCAACATTCACATTGAAGAAGTATCCAACCAAAGCAGTCAATCCCATTGCAACTGTTCCCCAAAAGTAATTTGGATAATTGCTTTTCCAATACTTGAACCACCTGCAAATAGCTACTCAGACGGCACGGCTAGGTGTCGATCAAAGTATTCGATTATTTTGCCAAACAGATAGCGATTGTAATTCCGCTCACGGCTCCATCCGTGCGTTGCACCTGGTGCAAACGCAAAGTCGAAGTCCTTACCCTGTTTAATTAATTCCTCGGCTAAAACGGCTGTCGTTTTGAATGGTACCACATGGTCCTGGATGCCGTGGATGAACAGGAGTTTATCCTCCAGATTCGCCGCATAGTTGAGCGCTTTCCGTTCGAAGATCTCCGGGTGTGTCTGTGGGCTACGAACAATCGCGACGTCGTCAGTGCCAAAAAACACCGGGTCAACAGCCGCCGCCGCCGCCACACCCACCTGGAATAAGCCCGGCTTCATCAATAGCGAATAAACAGAGAGTGTGCCACCGTAACTGCTACCCCAAATGCCGATGCGATCGGGATCGACATAATCCAGTGACTCCATGTAGGCAACGGCACTTGCATAATCCTCAATGTCCTGGTCGGCAAAGCCCAGTAGGAACTCTTCACGGAATTCCCGGCCATAACCGTTGCTACCACGTGAATCCACCTGCACGATAATATATCCCTTCTTGGCCAACAGCTGCTGTACGAGGCTGTAGTTGCCGGCCCAGCGGTTCCTCGCTGTATTGGAATACACGGGCCCAAACAGCACCGGATACTTCGTACCGGGCTGCATGTTGGTAGGTTTCAGAATCCGGGCATGCAGCGTGTAGTCATCTACAAGACTGGGAAAACTAACGTATTCTGCTGCCGCCCAGGTTCGCTCCGTGAAGGCGGGCAAGGGCGACTGGGTTACTCGCGTAGCGTCACCACCCTCGCTGCTTACCACGTAAAGCTCGGGCGGTGATGTGTCGTTGCTGTGCATGAACACCAAGTGCCGGCCATCTGGTGAGGGATAGCCATCGTTCCGGCCAGAAAGACGCGTCACCTGCTCGGGATCGCCACCGGACATATTCAAACGATACACGTGTTGTTCGTACGGATTAACGCCGTTGCCTGCATAAAACAGTGCATCGCCAGCTATACTTGGGGCGGACAGCACATCGTAGGACGGATCTGTCAGGAGCTGCGGACGATCTCTAGACGGTGAGGCATCGATCGTATAAAGGCCATAGCGATCACCCATATCGCTTAAGAAAATGACCTTCTTGCCATCTGGATGCCAGGTAGATCCAAACGATGTGTACATGCGGCTCTCTCGAACACCTCGCCAAATCTCGCGCAGTTGGCTTTCTCCGGGTGCAACGACGAACAACTTACGAATAACCGCCGTGTCGGATGCGGTATCAACCAGCAGAGCATTTTCCGGTGACCAGTTGAAGTCGATGACCTGGTGGGCGTGCGGTTCTGGCAAATCGAGGTATATAATGGTGCCGCTTTCTACATCGAGCAGGCCAACCTTGCGAATCTCGTTTGGATCGCCAGGATAACTCCGGCGTACCTCATTTGGATTGGTTTCGGCAGCGAGGTAATCAGGGAACGGCACCTTTCGCATCTCGCGTCGGTCAACGACGTGAAACGCAATTGTCTTGCCATCCGGGGACCACTTATACGTTGGCCCACTCCAGATGCCTGGACCTATTTCACGCTCCGGTCGGCTGTAGCGCCCCTTCGGTAAGCTCGAGAGACTTGCGATGCCGATCTTGGTAAGCTGGCGATTCTGTTTGGAAGGGAAGTCAGCAAGCCATAGGTCACCGTTCCGTATATATGCCGCTTGTTTGCCGCTTGGCGATAGCGACAGGTTACGTGCACCTGCCTCGACGGACATTAACTGGAAATCGTCTCCTTGGCTCAGCGATGTCTGCCATAGGTGGTTACCTCGCAGGCTAACAATTGTGTTCGCATCGGTCCAGACCATATCGCGCACGGGCGTGGATGCCGTTTTGGAGCTAAGGCGCACCTCTTTACCATCGCTTGTGGATACCCATAGGCCACGCCCAGGAATTCCTGGTTCACTCCAGGAAAAGGCGAAGTGCTCGCTGTTCGGTGCCCACGTAGGCTGGGACGGGGTAGTTCCCGTTATCTTTGGCGTTGCGAACAGGTCATCAAGAGTGAGCTCACCTTCCTGTGCTGTGACTGTTGTGGGCATCGCCATCAGTAAGCCTGTCACTACTAATGTTTGCCCAAAAGAGATTTGTTTCATGTGTTTGCTTTAGTAACTGTCTAGTAAAATAATCTAAAACTGCTCAAAAACCGCTCTCGCCATTAGCGAGTGCGGTTTTTGAAGGTCTTCCAAGTCGGGTTTTTTTGGTTTTCTCATTATCTTTTCCATGGCATGTAATGTTTAGTATATGAAAAGTAGGCGATTAAGAAGCCCAAAATTTTCAGTTAAGCACCAATTTTGATACGAGCCAAAACCCTAAAATTTATGCCTATTTTAAATTTACATAGTTAGCACTAGCTTTTATTTCTTTTCCACTCGTAAAATTTTTTCCATTTTACGACCTTTTGCTAATTCATCATACAACTTATCTAAATATCTACATTTTCTATACAATTCAAATTCATCAGGTATTTCTTCAATACGATAACCACAAATTACGCCTTTAATGAGTTGAGCATTGGGATTCAAGGCTGCTTTTTCAAAGAATGTTTCAAAAGTTGCTTTTTCATCGATTAATTCTTGTATTTTATCTGCATCAAATCCAGTTAGCCATTCTATAACCTGGTGAAATTCTTCTTTTGTTCTACCGTTCTTCTCTAACCTAGTTATATAATGAGGATAGACAGATGCGAAAGTCATTTTGGAAATTTGTTCGTTTTTTTCAGCTGTTACTTTCATTTTTATTTGATTTTGATTTAATTGGTGCTAGCGGCATCTATAAGGGTTGCGTTCGTTCATGGACTATTGGGTTTTTTTACGCAGCAAACTCTCTCCTGATAATCCACTAAACCGTATCCGATAATCTTCAGTTTTAATGTCAATTCTATTCTTGGTGAAAGCTTACTTTTCTTTTAGCCATAGTGGCGCTCCATCTTCCCATTTATTGTGGGTTAATCGAAATGTTTCACCATCCGATAGCCGTATGGCCGTAATCTCACCATACATCTGAGGGCTAAAAATAAAAGGTTGTATCAAAGGTTGTTCGTCATTAATTCCAAATTCTTCAGATGAATAAACTAACCAGGCTCCATCTGGTGAGAAATGTGCATGCCCTTCTTGACCCTTGTAGGTCGTTAATTGCTTTGGCTCGCTCCAACCGTTACCTTCTCGCTCCGTTAAATATAGATCCATGGTTTTTACGATACCATCTTTGTCCGTACCATTAACATCGGAACAGTAGGCAATTTTAGTACCATCATATGAGATTACAGGAAACGTTTCCTTGTCTGGACTGTTGGTGATATTGAGGACAGTATCATTTTCCTTCACAAAAATATCCATATTGCCCGTTCTACCACTTCTAAAAACCATCACCTTGTTATCTTCAGAAAAGTCGGCAAATCCATTATTACTATTTAAATCTGTCATTCGCTCTAGTGATTTATCATCAAAGCGATAGCGATACACACTTCCTACGGCTTTCGGACTTCTTCTAAACCCTCCAACAGAAAATTGTAGATATTCTCCATCTGGCGTAATTTTCGTATCAATAATATTTGCAAACTGTGGGTTAAAATCGTCATCTGGCTTAAAGTTGAATAAATGGGTAATTTCATTTTTTGCATAATCAACTGCATAAAAATCTTTTTCATTTGTGAAAAAAGAAGAAATAAAGATACAGACGTATAACACAATAAAGGCATATGGAATGAACATGAACGCGTATAGCTTGTAGACTGACACCATGGGTTTTTGAGCATTTTTTCGCTTTTTAAAAGCTGCATACGCCAACAAACCTAAAACTAGAAAAACTAGGGCAGCAATCAGCAGGAACAGTCTAACTTCATTGATTGGTAACACTTCCAAAAAGAACCTATTATTGGTCTCTACAGCTATTAATGCTATGGACACCACTGCTATTACTGAAAAAGTCAAGTGCTTCCAAAAGGCAATTGTTTTTCTTTTTTTAATGCTACGGACAATTCCAAGCACGAACCAAAAGAGCGCCAAAATAGGAATTAGGACTAAAGGAAAAATGTATGGAGTAATGGCTTGTTGAAAGCTGTCTATTTCTGAGGTCCCATAAATTATTTTTCCGTCGGGAGTTACCGGAGCGGCAAAAGATCGTCTAATTCCATAAAATAGTAGTTTTTTATTGGGCACATCGTTTACGACTTGCGGACTATTCTTTATCAGTATGTCACCAAAAAAATCATTAAGGTTGGTGGGCTCCGGTTTAGGTGTTTCGCCACCATGGTAAAGCAGTATCCCAGAATCGTGATAGTCTACATTTAACATGTTCATTGGCTGTACAAGTGTTGAGTCAATTTCTTGTGTTTTTGGATTCAGGCCAAGAATGGAAAATCCATTAGGTCCGTCTACAAAACTTGTAAGTAAAATTTTACCATCAGATTTCACTAGCGGGGAAACACAGGAATAATCATCGGGAGATAATTGCTCAGCATTCGCACCCGTGTTCGACATTTTAAAAATTTTGAAGGATCTCTTTTTATCAGCAGAGAAATAATCGGCAGTGTAATAAATTATTTCTTGGTCATCTTTAGACCAAACCGGGCTGCCTTCCCAATTCTCAGAATTGGTAAGTCTTTTGGTTTTGGAACCATCTGCATTCATCACATAAATATCACCTGTGCGTTGCATGGTAAAGACCAATCTTGGTAAGGGCTTGGTCTCATGTGCTCGGTCGCTTGAAAAGGCAATATATTGCCCGTCATTTGAAAATTTTGGTCTAAAGTCGCCCCCTGGGTCATTCGTTAGATTAACTGCCTCGGAAATGTCTAAGGTATCTAAAGGTGAAAAAGGTAATTTATAGATATCCGAGTTGCCTTGGTGGGTAGATACAAAAACCATCCATGCACCATCAGGTGAAAAGTCAACCTGATCTTGCATTGAATTACTGGTGACCAAAAGTCTTGGATTTGATTCTTGCGCTAAACTTTTAACAAACAATTGCGGTCTACCGTTTCGCTCTGAGGTAAACACCACCCATTTACCATCAGGTGAAATTTTGGCATCATAATCCAAACTTTCATGTTCTGTAAATTTTGTGAAGTTTTTTCCATCATCTTTAGATACATAAATATCCCAACCCTGTGGCCTAAAGGAAGAATAAAAGACCTTCTCCTGAGCTTGAGATAAATTCATAAAAACGATAAGAAAGATACATAGAAAGGTTGTCTTTTTCATTGCGTTCAATTTGTTGCAACGGTTTTCGAAGAAAACAAGTAGCCGGTTTTGTAGTTCGTTTTTCAGCAGTAGCTGAATTTGAAATTAAGGGGGAAGTTTCTTAAAGATACTAAATTCTGCTTATGTTTCATTTTCAAGTCTTAACTCTGATTCTCTATTTCATGGAAAAATTCAATCAATTTCTCAAATGTTAAACGCTGCTGTTCAGCTAAATCAATTTCGGCAGTGTTGTCCGTTAGTAGTTTTCCTAGATATCCAAATTGAGAGTGATTTCCACCCTTTATTTCTACCAAGTCAGTATTTTTTGGAAGTTTACCTTTATTGCCCTTCACTTCTGAAACGCTTGCCAAACCGTCCAATTCTCCATAAAGTTTGATAGTCGGCAAAATTCTGTTCGATAAATCAAAATCTCTTGGGTGAGAAGTTCCTAATAAGAATAGCCCTTTTATTACACCCGGATTTTCATAAACGTACTGTGATGCCATTTTTGCTCCTTGTGAGTGCCCGCCAATGATGTACTTTCCGTTTTCTAAGTCGAAAATGGCCTCAATTTTTTTATAGTCCCATTTAGGCATTCTCCAATCCATTTTGATAAGATGACAGGTGAATCCATTTTCAGCAATCTTTCGGCAAAGAGGGGCGTAAGCTTTTGGGTCTGTCAATCCACCTTGAAAGAATATAATTTTGTTTTGATACTTTGAATTTTTAGATAAAAATATGAACTCATCATTCGATTCTTCTATCGAAACGTTTCTATCATTTTTAAAGGTGTTTTCTGGTAAATCCCGAGATTGATAGGTAGTCCATTGCCAAATGAAAAATACGGTAACAAGGCTAAACCATAGTAGCCTAAATAAGTTATGTTTTTTGATTTTCATTAATTTATATTAGAAGAGCTATTCCAATTAACAATAAATATGTAATTAGCAATGTTTGCAATCTTTTTGATTTCCCCTTTTTTGAAATCGGATTCCTAAAACAACTCTTATTTTTTTGGGTACTATTCCGGTTTTCTTCTATATGGCATAACGTGTATAGTGCTCGTAGCGTGCGATTAAGAAGCCTAAAATTTTCAGTTAAGCACCAATTTTGATGCGAGCAAAAACCCTAGAATTTATGGCTATTTTGCCTATTTTAAATATACATTGTTAGCACTAGTTTTTATCTCTTTTCCACTCGTAAAATTTTTTCAATTTTACGACCTTTTGCTAATTCATCATACAACTTATTTAAATATCTACATTTTCTATACAATTCAAATTCATCAGGTATTTCTTCAATTCGATAACCACAAATTACGCCTTTAATGAGTTGAGCATTGGGATTCAATACTGCTTTTTCAAAGAATGTTTCAAAAGTTGCTTTTTCATCGATCAATTCTTGTATTTTACCTGCATCAAATCCAGTTAGCCATTCTATAACCTGATGAAATTCTTCTTTTGTTCTACCATTCTTCTCTAACCTATTTATATAATGTGGATAGACAGATGCGAAAGTCATTTTGGAAATTTGTTCGTTTTTTTCAGCTTTTACTTTCAGAACAATTTATTTTTCAACAGTAGTTTTTATATCAGTTAAGTCATTTTCAATAAGTTTTTTCATAGACTTGTGTACCATTCTTCCAAAAATAAAAGCCAAAATTTTTCCTTTTAATGAAATAGCTTCAGTGCTAAATTCCATTTTTAAAATAGTAGTGTTTTCTTTTTCTGAAAGTTTCAAAATAGTTTGATACATAGCTCCATTACTTTCGGCTCTTGTTTTGTAATAGTTGTTATCTGAAGCTTCGGTTATCCACATTGTTTCAGTAGAAGATTTACCGAATATTGTTCTTGTTTCCTTCCATTTTAATCCAACTAAAGCTTCTTTTGGGTTATTTAGAATTTCAATTTTATCAATACCAGAAATTGTGTTCACAGAATTTTCAATATCGGTGATAACCTTCCAAACTTTTTCTTTCGGTCCTTTTATTTCTATGTCAAGACTTAATTTCATAGCATTACTTTACTATTTGATTTATTATTTTCTCTTAAAGTCAAATGCTCCTTTACGAAGTTGTATTCCATACTACAAATATGCGTTTGCATTTGTATAGTTGCAATGGATTCTAGGCTCATTTTAAAAATCGTTTATATAGTCTTGTTTAATTGGTGCTTACGGTTCAGTATAAGCGCAGTGAAGGTATCAAAGTACTTCACTTTTAATTTGCAATAATGCTTAATAAAAGTTAACTATTTCATTTTTACATTTCACCCTGTATTACGTTTATACAATGTTTGGGGTAGTTTTCATTTTTGGTATTCAGATTTGTCTTTTACAACCAGTTTTCTCATTGCTTCTCCATCTTCAAGTTTGTAACGCACTTGTCTCATTTTATTGGTTTCAGTTTCATTTTCGAAAATAGGGAAACGTTGCATTAAATTGGTTTCAACCAGAGAAAATTGGTCATACCCATTATATCCCTGATTAATTTCGTTATTCTCTTCTGTAGGTTGAAAATAAACCTCACTCATTGATTTCTTATTATTTACCGAAAAGGCGTATACATTGCCATAACTACCACTACCAAAAGACTGGGTATAGATAAAAAGTTCAGGTGAACCATCAGCATTAAGATCTTCGACTTCCGCATCGATTACCTCTTCACCATCAATATTGAATGTTTCGTTGTATTCACGTTCTGCTAAGCCGAATGTGAAAATTGTTACGTTGTTCTTGCCATCTTTTTCTATTGAAGAGATATTGAATCCAACGTCTTGTAGATTTAATGTTTTATGGAACTTTGTTTTGTCAATTTGGTTTTGGTCCAGGTCTTGGCTTATTTTAGTATACGTCTCTCCCAAACTTGCACCACCTGAACAATAGAAATATAATACCTTTTGGTCTTCATCTTTTTCAGGTTTAATTATAATCTCGTTTTCCTTAAATTGAAACAAAATTCCTGAACCGTCAATTATAGTTTTGTAGGTGTTCGTATCAATTTTATTACCTATGGCATCAAAGGTACAAGTAGGCTTCTTTTTATCTGCCCTAGAACGTACTTTAATGGATATATTGTCATTGCCAGCATCCGAAACCACTACTGATATCCAATCATAACCTTCATTTCGTTTTTCATAATCTGCAGAAACATAATTACCAACGTGGTATGAACTAGTTTGGGTTTTATGAATAGTATCAACATTAACTTTTTCTAATTCCGGCTTGGCTTTAGTTTCTTCAGATTTTTTCTCTTTGTTGTTACAACCCATGAATGACAGAGTTGTAAATAGTATTATAACTAACTTTTTAAAGTCCATATTTCATAAAATTAAAATCTCATTATTATCAATTCACATCGTAAACTGGAGCAGGATTTGTTCCTAATCTAGGGTCTCTATCAATGACTTTCACGTTTGATTTGGTTGAGGTATCCCAACTTAACATTTTACAAAGTTGTGTAGATTTATTGTGCCAAATTTCAGCAGTTTTACCAGGGGAGGGACTTTTAATCCAATATGAAGCTGTACAACCTTGGCTCTTAAGCTTTTCTCTTTCGCTATCAATTTGGGGAGAACTCATATCGGCTGCTCCATTAATATAACTCTTCCATACTCTTCTGGATGCTTTAACTCCACGGATACATTTTTTTTCTTTTGAAGGCTCAATAGATATTATCACATGGTTATCATCCTTTGAAAAGATAAATGTACCACACTCATTCTTATCCTCATTGTACCACATTTGTTTGGAACTGAAAATACTGGATTGGGCAATTTCGTATCCCTTGGCAAGCAGTACAGTATGTGCCTCTTTTAAAGGCATTCCAATTAGAGAGGTTAATTCTGATGAAACTTCAGTTTGCCCATAAGTTGAAACCGTGATTATTAAGGCAAAAAGGAGACTAAAATTACGACCAAGATTTTTCATTTTTATTTATTTTATGATGTTTTGTTTTTCAAATTACTGCTAACGTCTCGGCTATGGCAAGCAGGGCAGTAAGGAAACCTATTCGTTTCGATCTGGTCTGCGAGCCAAAGCTTTTTGTTTTGTTTTTGTCTTTTCATTTTAAAAGCCAAATCCAAAAGATTCGGCGGACTTAGCAAGTACGCCCAAGCCATTCAATTTAGTACTTTTTGCCCTATTGGTTATGGCCAATGTTAGCGGTAGTTTTTTGCGAACTTTGCTCTTTAATCCAAATTATTTTCTAACCACTTTTTGCGTCGTGAGTCTGGGAGATGTAACACTTCAAAGTCCTCAAATAAGGCTTGAAATCCCTTGCCATCTGGTGAAGCAGCAGTCAATCCAACCATAACAGAGGTGTTTTCTGGAAAGTAAGCCAGCCGCATCATGGTAAAATCATGATTGTTTAATGAGTACATTATTTTTATTGAATCTTCAATTCTCAAAACTCTAAGCCAAACGGACTTTGGGTTTTCTTTTAGTTCTATTACACTCCAATCACTCCTTTTCAGGGTAACAACCGCACTCAAATTAATTTTCTCATTTACGAATTCAACTCCAGTTTTAATCCAGTTTTTTTCATCCTTTCGAATCATTAGTCCCATCTGGTCAAACCTGCTTTTATATTCTCCCGTTATTTTCACGGTGGCCTCGAATTCGCCACCGACATTCAAATAACAAAAGGGTCCGTCGTCTACCGTAAACCCGTAATGTGTTTTCCTCCAAAAGTCCGTGTTAGGTGTTACAAACATTGATAGTGAAGAGCCATCTTTCATCTCCCACTTATCCGGTTCATTGTACCACTCCATTTTCTTCATTATATAATTTTCAAAATTACACACAACGGCCCCTGTATAAAGCGAGCGAGGCGTTTTGGCCTGTGGTCACTTGTTTTATGGTGTTTGTGTCGTTTATAAATATACTATGTATTTTGGAATTAGGTCGCCACGCATGGAGCTTTTAATCTGCCTCCGACGAGCGAGTTAGGAGTGAGCGAAAGGCATAACGTTCGGTTTATACATTATTCATACCAGTTGTGCTCTTCGCATGGTGGCTTCCCGAGTCTTTGCTTTTTGGATTTTAGGGCGTTTTACATAGGGGCCGTCCGTGCCTCCGACGAACAAGGCCCGATTGAGCCAAAGGCAAAAATTGAATATCGTGGGAGCGTGAAATCCCTATGTTCCTGTACATATCCTTGTTAGTTGTACCGCACCATTGCAATGGAGTTCTGTTCCTTGGAAGGTCGGATTTTAAGGCGGAACGATATGTCCTCCGGCAATTGGCCTGAACGGTTCGGGTATGGCTAGTGGCAAAGCGCCACGAGCCTTTTAATATTTTCAAGTTAGCAAAAAGCGACTAAGTGATAAGCCATGAGCTATACCAGGTGATAGTAACATTCTTCACTATACTTGTACGTGTTTTACTGGTTTTATTTTATTCTTAAAAGGTATCCTATGTCGGATTAATCGGGGGTCATTTAATATTATATTCTACTAACATGCCAGACGGAAACTGGTTTAGCTTACATTTGTTGTTGAATAAAATCAACAATCACCTGCTTTGCTTTCTCCTATAGAATATTCACTTCTTTTCAAAAAACAAGGGTAAAAACGCTATTTTTGCCCTCACAATTTCCTACGAATATGGCGCTTAATAGTGCTATCAACTTGAATTTGCTCTAAACAAATGAGAATAATACCACTTTTATTGATTCTGGCATTTCTTTCCTTTCATCCGCCTGCAATCGGTCAAACATTAATTGATAATTACAGCCCTCCTAATAAACTCGGAGTGTTCATCGATGGCTGTGAACGGAGAGATGGAGGCTGTGATTTAGATTATATAAGAACAGAAATTACGGCCGTAGACTTCTACAGGGATAATCAAAAGGCCGATGTCTTTTTGCTAATTAACAGAAACAGATCTGGTGGAGGAGGAAGACAATATCAAATGATTTTTATTGGTCAACAAAACATTCATGTGGGAAGAACAGACACGCTCTATGTAAATAATAGACAGCTTGACACCGACTTTGAAGTGCGGGATAAACTAACCCGGTATATCAAATTAGGTTTAGCTCCGTATGTTGCGAAAACCAAAGCTGGAGAGGATATCGAAATCAACATGAAGACCGACGCTGCCATTCAGGAAGATTCAATTCAGGAAAACATTGATACCTGGAATTACTGGGTTTTTAATTTGGGGGGTGATGCTAACATTGAAGTAGAGGAATTGAGTAGTGACATCAATATAGGGGGAGACATCAATATTAACCGAATAACGGATGAATGGAAAATCTCCCTATCCGGGAGAATAGATGAAAGGCTTAGAACAACGATTCAAAAAGTGCCAAGAGTAGATGACAATGGCAATCCGGTTCTTGATGGAGATGGTAACCAGATCGTCGATGAAGTTGAGAATAATTTTGATGTATCAGAATTTGGATTTAATCATCAGCTTGTGAAGTCTCTTTCACCCCAATGGTCTTATGGTTATGATATTGCTGGGCGTCAGAACACCCGGCTTAATTATCAGTTTCAGACCAGCGTCAGACCGGCGGTAGAGTACAATTTTTTTCCGGAAGCTGTGCAGAATACCAGATTTCTTAGAATGAACTATGGGATTGAACTCAGGAATAATCGATATGTCGAAGAAACAATTAGCGGTGTCCTTACAGAAACCAGGGTCCTCCATAGTTTGAGAACTAGCCTGGGACTCAATAAACGTTGGGGAAATCTTGAGGTGGGATATCGCCTGAGAAATTATCTGGATGATTTTAGTTCTTGGTCCACAGGTTTGAATATCAGAGCAGATGTCCGTGTCACTGGGAATTTATCTTTTTATGTGAGGGCAGAAGGCAACTATGTAAAGGACCAGATTTACCTGGCCTCCGGAGACTTCACCGAACAGGATATTTTGAGCGGGAGGGTGACCCTACCCTCAGCTTATATCATCGATACCAGATTTGGATTTAATTATCGATTTGGTTCTAATCTCAATAACTTCATAAACCGAAGATTTTTTGGAAGGGCCAATTTTGTTGGGACTGATTAATTTATTATTCATTACAATACAGGATTAAACAAAGTGAAATCCTACACGATTATAATTTGAAAATATTCATTTCTAATTTGGGTTCAGTTTGCCATGCAGTGCTTATATCAGTAAAATATTCCCGTCAAAGAAAAGAATAAAGGAGTCACTACTAATCTTGTCTGGAGAATTCATCTTTTTCAATTTTCAATTGTTGCTAACGGGTTGTGTATGTTGCGTATTCCGAAGGGTATGCATTATACGCTGTGTTAGCTACAGTTTATTTTACAAAATACATTTCCAATTCCCCTTTTCCCTTTGCATGGATCTTTCCACGAGAAAGACATGTAAACTCGTTTTTAATCAGTTCATAGGTGGATGAAGAAATATTGATTTTACCTGCTTCACCAGCTGATTCTATTCTGCTGGCAGTATTTATCGTGTCTCCAAAAAGGTCGTAAGCAAATTTCTTTTTGCCTACCACACCTGCTACTACCATTCCTGAATGTATTCCAACCCGCATTCTCCATTTTATTTCATGGCTTTTATTTCTCTCCTCAAGATAGGAGAGCATCATTTGTGCTGCTCTAATACAGTTTGCACCATGATTTGTCAGTTCTTTTTCAAGGCCACATGCTGCCATATATGCATCACCAATTGTTTCAATCTTTTCAACTTCCGTTTCTTCCATTATTTCATCGAATCGACCAAAAATGTCATTGAGTTCATTGACCAAAGTGATTGCCGACATGGATCCTACGAGCTTTGTAAATCCCTCAAAATCAGTGAACAGTACGGTGATATTCTTATGTCTTTTAGGGCTTGTCTTACCACTTTCTTTTAAGTCCCTGACAATGTTTGCTGGTAGAATATTGTGCAGAAGATCATCTGACTTTTTCTGTTCAGCCATTAACGATTCCTCTGATTTATCAATTAGCACAGACATACTCCATATGAGTATGAGGCAAATGAATCCAGTAATGCCGATATTAACTATTTGTGATATGTGTGAATCTAGTCCGCCAACATGACCAGTTATGTACGATTGAAGCATTACAGCGACAATCAATGTCAGGCAAGCGAGAATACTAAAGCCATGGGCTATATTCCTTGCCTTTCGGGGGAAAGTCATATATGGCAGGATAATTATTAGGAAACAAACGACTGCAACGCCTGAGGAATATCCCAACAAATAAAGAAACACGAGAACGGATGTATAAGATGCCAGAATAAGCCATATGGAAGCCATGACCCGCCACCCTTTCCTATTAAATATTAACGCCATTAGAAACATCAATCCCAATAAAGCATTACTCCCGTAAATCACCAGTGCGTCTGTGAGAAAAAATGCAATTAGCATCCAAATTGCATTATAACTTACTCCTAAAATGGATGCAATATTCGTTACACGTAAATATCTGATTTCAGTGCTTGAAGAGTTATAATTAGCACCAATGTCAAACATTCTTGGAAAGAATTTAGATTTATTTTTATCATTACTTGACATAAGCTCTTCTCAAATTCTTTGGATTATTAACTTCTGTTTTATTGTAGCTAACGTGTTTGTGTATGATTTCGTTGCGTGTTTCAGCAATTAAATTAGCAAATACAAACCGAATAGAAAATCCGCGAGGATTTTCGTATATAGGCGCGTACTAGCAATGAATTATACACGGTCTTGTGCTTTCGTTTTTATTTTATTCAGCTTTCTTTAACCGAAATTTTTGAATCTTATTGCCCAAAATATCTCCAACATAAATACTTCCTTCATCATCAATTTGAATATCGTGATATCTCGAAATTGGTCCATCATAAAATCCAGTTCTACCAAACTGCATTTGTAGGTTAGTATCTAAATCAAAGCGAAAAATATCAGAGCCTTTAACAATAGTATCATTAACAATAAAATAATCTATTCCAAAAAGGTGGTTCTTTTGATTATCAATTGTTACGGAATATAATTGGTCAGTTGTTTGGTTTTGCCAAAGAGCAATAAAATTTCCTTGCGCATCAAATTTTTGAATTCTATTGTTTTCACGGTCTGCAACATAAACATTCCCATTTTTATCTAAATCTATTCCGTGCGGAATATTAAACTCTCCTTGTTTATTTCCGAATTTTCCCCATTCAAACAAGTATGTTCCATCTTTTGAGAATTTTATAACTCTACTGTTGCCATATCCATCGCTTACATAAAAAGAACCATCATCTGAAACAGCTACATCTGTAGGTAGATTGAAATGTTCTTTGTCATTTCCAGCAACTTGGGCTTTTCCTAAAGTCAAAAGTAGAGTTCCATTCGATTTGAATTTAAAAATTTGATGAAGGGCAACATCGGTTACCCAAATATTATTTTCTTTATCAATTTCTAAACCGTGTGGCATAATAAATAAATCCGTTCCCCAACTATTTAAGACTTTACCTGTTTGTTTATCAATAATTGTAATAGTGTTTTCTTGAATTTTATCTTCTGGCATTGGTTCTTGCCAAAGTCTACTTGCTCTATGAAAAACAACTAGATTATTGTCAGAGTCAATTCCAAGTCCAGTTGGATTTCCTAATATAAAGTCATCAGGTAAATCAGGCCAATCTTTTACCAAAACATAAGAATCGGATTTTTTAGTTTCTTGTTCAGGTTTACTTTTTTTAGAGTCCTTACAGCCTAAAATCAGAAATGCCGTGAGAAAAAAAAGAATGCTTTTTTGTTCAAATTTCATCTATTGGTTTTTGGTTGGTTTATAGGACATACAACGGCCACTTTATAAAGCGAGCGGGGCGTTTTGGCCTTTGGTCGTTTGTTTTATGGTGTTTGTGTCGTTTATAAATATACCATGAATTTCGGTAGTGTGCCGCCACGCATGTAGCTTTTAACCTGCCTCCGGCGAGCGAGGCACGAGTGAGCCAAAGGCATAAATTGAATATTTTGGGAGCGTGAAATCCCCTTATTTCTGTAAATATCCTTTGTAGCTGTACAACACCTTTGCAACGGAGTTGGTGTTCCTTGGAAGGTCGGATTTTATGGCGGAACGATATGTCCTCCGGCAATCGGCCTGAACGGTCTCGGTTATGAGTAGTTGTGTGGTTTAGCAGTTAACTTTCCAAGTACACACCAAATTGGAAATTCCACAGGAATTTCCAAAGTAGGCGAGAACAAGCAATTACTTACAGCCATTGTGCCTGTTGCACAAGTTAGCGAAAAAAATGGTCGGTGATCATTGCCGATCCGGGAATGGATCGTAACTTCAGGTATGCAGGGAAAAAAGGAATACCAGGAAAAGCTGTTCAACAATTTTCAATTGA